>ERZ1031299.147-NODE-147-length-7281-cov-5.288126_pt1 | contig 7281 bp, 4 predicted proteins | sample MGYA00518214_ERZ1031299 | MGnify/ENA primary metagenome ERZ1031299 (study PRJEB33718, sample SAMN03159825) | human skin metagenome | collected 2014-02-25 | study: EMG produced TPA metagenomics assembly of the PRJNA266117 data set (Human skin bacterial metagenome and... | reverse complement strand
TCTACGAACCGCACCAAGGATGAGCAGCGGCTGCTCACATTGTCGTGTGGCAACTTGGAAACGTTGTTCATTGTTTCGAGCGTGTCTCACGATTTTGCGAACGACCCAGATGCGTTTGTTTTCGTAAACATGAACACCGCGCTATTGGATGATGAGTCGCGTTTTCAGGATCCTGCAGGGCGTTGGATGGTCCATCGTCTTGGCTACCGCGGCGAGACCGTTTCGAGTTTCCAGATCGATCTAGGAACCTTGCTCGCAATTATTTACGGGCATATCGATTTTCCGCATTTCGATGAGCTTCTCGATGCAGCGTTCAATCTGAACACCCGACTAATGCGTCGCGGTTCCACGATGTACAGCCGATTCCACAGCGCCAAACTTGCGGACCTTCTGCTCGCCGAGGCCGTTGCCTGGGAACAGTCGGATCTGCGCTGAGGCTATCCGACAAGCGCGGAAACGAGCGGTGCTAATCTCTTAACCTCTCCACGATCCGCACCGTTTCCACCGCTACGCGTGTGACTTTGCCAATCAGGTCCACGATGTAGCGCGGGTTGCCAACCTCGTCTGCCCAGTCGTTCGGATCGTTGACAATCCCGGACGCCTTGTCTTTCTTCACCTGGTAGCGGTCAATCAACCACGCCAACGCGGAACGCGACCCCAGCATGTACTCATCAGCCTCAGCCGGGATACCGCTTATGGTTACACGCTTGTTGTAGATCAACTTGGTCACGTCGTTGACGTTCTTACCGGTCTCCGGGTCCTTCTTACGGGCCCACTTCATCTTCAACACACGCCAGGTCTCAGGATCGCACTCGTTGCCCTTGACCGTGATGTCTAGCGGGTACGGCTCCGCATCCTCGTACCTAACGTGCAGATCCATGAGTTCCTTGCCGGCGCGCGCAAACTTGTCGAACTCCTCTCGTGAAGCCGGCGTCTCAACGTGCGGCAGCATCTTCTTCAAATCCGCCGCGTACGCCTCCCGATAGTTCGGGTCGTGCAGCTTGCCGTACACGAAGTGGAAAATGTCGTCCCCAGAGACATCCCCGCCCAGCGCGCCCCGGTAGAGCGCCTTGATCTCGTCGGTGATGTTGTCCTTGCGCACATACCCCGCAACGACCTCTCCGACCTGTCCATACATCGAGGACTCGCCTTCGCTTATCGACGCCCCTTCGCCGAACAGCCCACCATCTTCAGCGTCCACGGGCTCCCAGGTGAAACGGGGGAAGAACTGGGAAGATGCGATCGTGTGCAGATCAGGAAGGACATTCATCGCCAGAGCGGAGAGTGACACAGTCTCGCCGGGACTGGTGATGACAAATCCGATGTTGTTGTGCTGAAGCGTAGGAAACATCGTTGGCAATTGCGCCTGACGATGGTTCCACATGGGGTCAAAATAGACATGCTGTTTACTGAACGGCCGATAAAGTGAACTTCTGAGTCCGTCTCGCTCAAATTTCGTTTCTTTGTAGCGTCCGAGCTGGGGCACCAAACTTGAAGACCACTTGATCTTTCTAGCATCGCTATGTTCGGGGAAAGCCTCCAAGAAAGCTTGGGCATCTCCTTCAAAAGAGCTGAATTCGTTCAAAGCTTCGTTGTAACGGTGAATGGTCAACTGCATGTTTTCACAAAGTCCAGTAAACGAATAGTTGTATGCCCAAGCATCGCGGTTCGTGCCGAGTCCTAGGGAATGGGCTTCAAAAAATCTCAGACCGTTTGTCTTCTTTTCGCCGATCACCGGCCAGGTGGCGAACTCGTCGCTGCGCTGATTCAGCCAGTCCCCGTGCTGGTTCGGCACAACTGGTTGCCATTCAACATTCTCAATTGTCGAAGTATCGACAATCGCGAGCTTTTCCTTTGCAGATAGGTAGTCTCCAATATCTCGGTAGTGCAGATCGAACCCAGCTTTATTCGGGTCCTTGATTCCGATCAAGATTGATACGGACGCTCGAGAACCGGAACCAAACACCTTGCCGCCCTCTTTGCGGGATTGCTCGCCAGCGGTGCGCTGGTTGCCCCTCAAATTGAACAAATACACGTCGCTAAAATCTTCGGCTAGCGAAAGCCGTACTCCATCACCAGTGTTGGCGTCCACCCAACCGCCGTTAGAGACAAATGCAACAACTCCCTGGTTGCCAATCCGGTCGGTTGCCCATCGGAACGCGCGCAAGTAAGCATCGTAAAGAGTTCGTTGTGAAGTAGCTGTCGATTTAGCCCCGTAGGTTTCACGGATCCTTGCGTCCAGCGTCGGGTACTTCAGGTTCGCGTTGTTGTCATTAGCGCTTGTCTGACCTACCGAGTACGGCGGATTGCCCACGATCACGTTGATCGGTGCTTCCTTCTGCCGGACGATGCGCTCGTTGTTGTTCTTGAACACCGTCAGATCCAGGATGTCGCCGTCCTCGTGGATCTGGAAGGTATCGGCAAGCGCAATGCCCTCAAACGGCACATACTCCGGCTCGGGCAGGCCCTCGCGCTGCGCGGCCTCGGCCTGCAACGCGTTAAACGTCGTCTCGATATTCACCGCAGCCACGTAATACGCCAGTAGCATGATCTCAGTGGCGTGCAACTCGTTGGCGTACTTTCGGGCCAGGTCCTTCGGGTCGATCAACCCGGACTGCAACAGTCGAACCATAAAGGTGCCGGTGCCCGTAAACGGATCCAGGATGTGCACGCTCTCGTCCGTAAGCCCGCGGCCGAAGTGCTTCTCCGACACGTCATTGGCAGCGCGCAGGATAAAGTCCACGATCTCGACTGGGGTGTACACAATGCCCAGTTTTTCGGCGTCGCGCTTGAATGCCTTTTGGAAGAAACGCTCGTAGAGCTCCTTGATCACCTGCTGCTTACCGGAAGCACTTGTGACTTCAGAGGCGCGCACCCGCACCGAGGCATAGAACTTCTCAAGCGAATCAGTCTCAGCATCCAGGTCACTATCGTCGAGGGCGTCAACCATGCGCTGCATGACCTGGGAGACCGGATTATGGGCGGCGAAATCGTGATCGCTGAACAGCGCGTCAAATACCGGGGCGGTAATCAGGTGCTGGGAGAGCATGCTGATCGCCTCGTTCTCGGAGATCGAGTCGTTGAGATTGCCGCGCAGGCCATCGACGAAGCGATCGAACTCGCGCTGCAACTTCGGGCTCGCGTGTTCCAGCAGCTTGTGAATACGGGTGATTTGGTTTTCAGCGATTACCGCGACATCGTCGGCCCAGTCTTCCCAGTAGGTTCGGGTGCCGACCTTGTCCACGAGTTTGGTGTAGATCGCCTCCTGCCACTTCTCTAGGGAGAACAGTGCGACCTGCTCGGAGGTGAGCTCTGAAGTTTCGTACCCAGGGGTCGAGTCGTTCTTATCCAGCTCTGCTTTTGCTTTTTCGACTTCGACATGAGTGACATCGATCGGAAGCTCATCAGGCTTGTCGCCGTTCAAACCAATCGAGTTCACCTTGGCGTTAAAGCGGTCATCATGAGCACGCAGCGCGTTGAGAATCTGCCAGACCACCTTGAAACGAACGTTGTCGTTCAGTGCTTCGGATGGCGACTTCCCAGGAGGAACCGCGACGGGGAGGATGATGTAGCCGTAGTCCTTGCCTTCGGACTTACGCATCACACGGCCGACAGACTGAACTACGTCGACCATGGAATTGCGTGGGTTGAAGAAGATCACCGAGTCCAAACCAGGCACGTCAACGCCCTCAGAGAGGCATCGCGCGTTGGTAAGGATGCGGGTTTCGTCCGGTTCCATGGATGCCTCGAGCCACGCGATCTTGTTGCCACGTTCCATCGCGTTCATGCTGCCGTCGACATGCTGTACCGCTACGGACAAGTCCACGTTGTGAAGAGAAACATCGTTGGTCGCAGCATGCTCACGAAGCGTTTGTTGGTGGCTTGCGATGAGTCCGGGGTAGGTCTCCGCAATGAGCTTCGAAGTCTTAATGTCCTTCGCAAACGCCACGGTGCGTTGCATCGGTGCGGCGTTTTCTTCGAACCCGCCCTTCTCGCCTTGCAATTTGCCGGAACGTTTTGCGAGTGCGTTCCACGCACCGATCATCGCTGACGCGGTGGTGAGGTTCATGCCTTCCTGCGTGTGTCGAGCCAATGCTTCGGCAGCGACATCCTCGTCCACGGTCATCACCAAGACGCGGTAGTCGGTGAGTAGGCCCTTATCCACCGCTTCACCAAATCCGAGTCGGTGAAACTCTGGACCGTAGATGGCCTCGTCGTCCATGGACGCTAGTTCGGCTGAGTGTTCTTCGGCTTTGGTTTTGACGGAGTCGTCGAAAAGCCGTGGCGTCGCTGTCATGTATAAGCGACGAGCAGCCTTGATGTAGTCGGCATCGTGGATACGAACGAAGTTGGATTCATCCGCGCCAGCGAGTGTGACACCGGTGGTGCGGTGGGCCTCGTCGCAGATAACGAGGTCGAAATCGTCCAGCCCTTTCGCCTGAGCATCATGAACAGCGGGCAAGGACTGGTAGGTGGAAAAGACGACGTGCAGACCATTGGCGCGCTTTCCTTGCGAGAAAAGAGTAGCGATGTCGTCGCCATCAGTGGAGACAGGGACCTCGAGGTCGTACGAGGCAATGTCTTCGGCCTGGCGGCTGGCCTTGTTATCGGAGCAAACTGCGAAGCTCTTCAGATCTAGACGTGCCTGCGCAGTCCACTCGCGAAGTGTTTGTGCGAGCAGTGCGATGGAAGGAACGAGGAAGAGGACGCGGGCGCGGCCCCCCCCTTGTCCTTTGCAACTTGTTCAGCTAGGCGGAGCGCAGTGAACGTCTTTCCTGTGCCGCAGGCCATGATGAGCTTGCCGCGGTCGTGGGTATTGAACCCAGCCATGACGTTCTCGATCGCCTGCTGCTGGTGCGGACGCGGCTCGAAGGTTTCGCGCCGGGTGAGGCGAACCTGCATCTCGGAGCCGGGGAACACAACATCCCAGTTCACGGGTGATTCTGCGATCTGATTAAAGCCGATACGGCTTGTGGGAATCTGCTGGTTTTCTAGAGCGTCCTCCGCATTTTTCGACCACTTATCGGTCGTCGAAATGATGTAGCGGTGAACGAAGTGTTCGACGCTCGACTCAGTCTCAAACGAGCGGCCGGAGGCCTCGAAGAACGAATCGATGTGCTGCTTCTGGATGCTCGTGGTCGGCTTGTAGAACTTGGCCTGGATTGCCACCCATTTACCGTCATCCTTGCGGCGCGCAACCAAGTCAATGCCCGTATCAGCCTTGCCACCGTTGTAGCGCCACTTATCCCAACGCTGAACCTCGTCGAACTGCGCAGAGAGAACGGGATCGGTCTTGAAGAAGTTGACCATCAACTTCTCAAACGCGATCCCGTACTTGCCCTGAGGCTGATTCTCACGGAGCTGATCGAGGACTTCGCTGAATGACGACATGTGCATCATTTTGCCCCTAAGGTGCAATTCTTACGCTTTAGGGGGTGTTTATTTTCCCAGATCACATCGATCAAGGCCGTTACACTCGAGATCGCCACGGTATCGAGGCGGGGACGCCGGTGCTCGGGTGTGCGGTCTGCAGGTGCATCGTCGCTCCTTGGGGGCAGGGCGCAGCGGGGTTCGTCGATAAGTGATGGCGCTATGGAGCCGCTACAACCGCCAGTCCTCTATTTGTAGCAATGGGACACGGGAGAACTCCCGGGTGTTGGCGGTAACGAGAACGCAGTCGTTTGCCCGTGCCTGAGCTGCTATCCACAAATCGTTGGGACCGATTGGCTGTCCGATCGCCTCTAGCTCCAAACGGATGTCAGCGTAAAGAGCTGCCTCGGACGCTCCGGTTCCGACTACCTGGTACGCCTGCTCGAGTTGCTTGACAGCATCGGTCCGACGAATCGACGTTGACTTACCCGCACCAACCCGCAGCTCTCCAAGGACAATGGAAGACAGCACGATGTCGTCGGCTCGAGTTACGCGCATGCGTTCGAGGACATTGGCGTTACTGCGACGAAGGGCATCGATCCACACATTTGTGTCTAGGAGGAAGCGCATCATTCATCCCACGTTGGGATCGGATCTAGGGGGAGATCAGAGGGTTCTTCGAACTCGTCCGCCCACCCATCCGGTAAATCGGCAGTGATCACATCGAGCACATCGAGAGCCGAGAGCGGCTCAGGAGAGACGTAAAGCTTGCCCCCAATCTTTTTCAGCCAAACCGTTTCAGAATCGAAACGAAAGTCCTTGGGAATTCGGATTGCTTGACTGTTGCCCGACATGAAGACCGTGGTTTCGACGGAGTCTGCTGCAGCCTCAGTCATGAACACCTCCTCGTATATATGACGTAATATATACGGTTTGGGACGTCAGGACGAGCACTCTGGCTAGAACAGCTCCCGCACCGCAGCCCGGTCGACCCTGCCCAGGCCCAACTGCGACAGCGCCGGCAGGATTTTTGATGAGTCATCGATTACACGGGGTCTGTGCAACTCCGTGCGGTATTCATTGCCGTGGTCCTACTCTTGGCGGAGATTCCTTCGAGTAGAGCCTCATTCGCTGAAACTGACCGGATACGTCGATTAGTATGCTTTGCCTGCAGTTACCTCGAGGAAGAACCATCGACGCGCGCAATTTGTCATCTTTGGGTCGCGGTTCCACGATGTACAGCCGGTTCCACGACAACAAGCTTGCCGACCTTCTGCTCGCCGAGGCTGTTACCTGGGAACGATAAGGGGGCAGCGTGGACTCCTTTAATTCCGGAACTTGCCAATCAGTGTCATCGCGCCAGAAATTGCAGCGGTCAGCCCTCCCATGAGGAATCCCATAGCGAACACACCGGCGATGAAGGACTCGGCTTCTGGGTCGAAGGTTTCCAAGCACAGACCGAACAGGAAGAAGCACAGCACGCCGATGCCCGCAGACCACTTGAACACCGTGGATGGGTTCGGGCGCTTCCTCGGTGGGGTGGCGGGTTCCATTGGGGCGACGTTGTACTGCGTCGGAGTGGTGAGAACCGGCGTGTAGCGCGGGGCATGCGCTGCGGCAAGCAGTTCTTCTGGGGACAGTTCGGTAGGGTCTTGCTGCGATTCCGGCGCGTACTGCGGCTCCGGGGAGGTTTGCGGTCTCGGCTCCTGCGCTGGTGCGGTTTGAGGCGTCGGGGGAGTAGCAAGCTGTGGCGCTGGCGCGGACGCAGGTTCTTCAACGCCGTCGGCGGCGAGATCCACAACCATTTCCACGAGTTGGCTGCGGCGCTTCGGGCCGACGCCGGGCAGGTCCAGCAGGTCGTTGGCGCTGACACTCAGCATCTCTGGGTGCTCGAGGCTCCACACGGCGAGG
>ERZ1031299.140-NODE-140-length-7537-cov-4.990243_pt1 | contig 7537 bp, 7 predicted proteins | sample MGYA00518214_ERZ1031299 | MGnify/ENA primary metagenome ERZ1031299 (study PRJEB33718, sample SAMN03159825) | human skin metagenome | collected 2014-02-25 | study: EMG produced TPA metagenomics assembly of the PRJNA266117 data set (Human skin bacterial metagenome and... | reverse complement strand
GATTGGTTCCACATCTGGGAAGAATGTCGTCATTCGAGCAACGATAAACATTATTCCTGTGCCAAAGATATGAGCCAGGAAAAACAGTGGCACGACGAAGATGATCGTCCAATGGATTGGCTCTTTCCACTGGGTGAGCAAAGTGAAGACTATGGCCACAAGAACCGGGACCGCGGTTGAATAGAACAAACGAAGAGACTGCGACAACACCAGCGCTGCTCGCGGAAACATAAATGATTTCACAAGATTTTGCTGTTTCTTCACAAGATCTTTTCCATCAGCAATGTACTTCTGGAAAATCTGAAAAAACGTCACGCCAAGGACGACGTAGCCGGGAAAATTCTGAATACCATTATTCATATGAAAGATAACACCAAATATGACGGCATACATCACCGCATCAATCAATGGTGAGACAATCAACCACACTTTCCCCATCCACAAGTCACGTGGGGTACGAAAAGCTTTCGCCGTCGCATCCGCTTGGAGGAAATACCTTCGGCGCCAGAGCTGGCGCACATACTCAGGCAGCGGCGGACGAGCAGATAGCTTCCGAAGCGACGATCGCTGCACTACGATGGTGTTTGTGGACTGCGTTTCGTCCGCATCGAGGTTTACAGGCGTATTGTCGTGCTCCGGCTCGAGCCCGTCCTCACTCATCACAAATCCTTCCTAAGCATCTGGACATGAAAGCGTTATCCGTTTCTTTTCCAGACACCGCCTCTCACTGCATAGTGAAATTACCATGCAGCACCTAAATATAGTTCTCTATACTTATTTGCCAAACGGCTCCATTGCCGAGTTTTCGCCCACTCAATCGAAGGCAAACCGTCGCGTCCCAGTGCCTGCTTGATCCCCTGAGCCAACCGCTGAGCGTTCTCCGGCTGCACATATGTCTCCACTTCACCGGTAACTTCCCGTAATGCTGGCAAATCTGACGCGACTACCGGAATGCCCAGAGCTTGCGCATTGAGAGCCTTCAATGGTGTTACATTGCGACACACCAAAGTGTCTTTCCTCGGCACTACAAAAACATCAAGACACTGATACCAACGGCCAATAGTCGAAGCGGGTTGCTTGCCTACAAAACTCACTCGATCTGCAACGCCCAGAGAGTCCGCGAGTACACGCAACTCTGCTAACGCCGCGCCATCGCCCACAACGACACCAACGAATTCCTCATCGAGGTATTTAAACGCCTGTACAAAGTATTCGAGTCCCTCGTAATCAACAACTGAGGTGATCGCTCCGACAATTGTTTTCTCGACTGGTAGATGGAACAGTTCCCGCAGCTGCGATTGAGAGCCACTTTCCTCAAAGGCTCGATCATCGATCCCGTTGGGAACGACCACAATCTTGTTAGGGTCAATACCCGAATCCTCAAGCTGTCGCTTGGTTACCGCACTGAGAACAACCACAGCAGCTGCCTGTTTACAAGCTTCCAGCTCTTGCCGTTGCGCGAGTCGATAGTACTCCGATTGCTCAGCTTGTCGTTGTTCTTCTTCGGGGCGTTTGGACAACCATGTTTGTTCTGGAGCACCACGCATCTCATACACCCACGGAATGCCCAAAGCCTTCGCCGCCCGACTCACAATCAAGGCATTTTCAAACCCCGTCGTGGTGTGGAGCGCCTCCGCGCCAAAGTCACCCGCATAGGAAACAAGCTCTTTAACTGCTTGCTGCTGGAAGTGTTCTGACGTAATGCGAGTCCAACTGGGAAGAATTCTGCGATATGTGATGTCGTCCACAATTTCAGTGGTTCCTGCCGCAAATTTTCCAACCACATTGGGATAGCCCGCGCGGGTTACCCCCTCAACGTCAATCCCCTGCGCCGACATTCCTTGAAGCACCGCGTGGCTGCGCAGTGAATAGCCAGCAACGGAATGCGGCAGAGAGTTCGTAAGATAGTGCATGACTCGTTCTGCGCGATGAAGTGGCACAGACGGTTCGATTACCTGACGTAATTTATGAGTTTCAAACTCGTACGCCGAACGCCGATTTTTCAGCCAAGGACGTCGCGGAAGTTCGCGCAATGCCTGCGTGAACTCTCCTTGTTCGAACAAGCGTGAAGCTTCCGCGTCTGCAGCGTCTTTGCTCCTACGACTGGCTATTGAAAGTATGTGTCCAAGTCCTGGAATCGACGCGAACCGGCGGCCAAAGTCTTTAGAAAACTTTTCGGGATCGACCTGTATTTGGCGCAGTGAAAAGCTGGCCATAAAACCGGCCTGTTTTACTTTGTCCACGGCAGACACTTTCCGGACCATCGCCTATTTACCGGATTCAGTTGCTTGTCGCGACAGAATCTGATCGAAAAAGTTGACGATGACTTCTGGGGCGTACTGCAACCGTTGTTCCGTTACCCACTTCGCTGCTCTGTCGGACACCTCGAGCAGGTTTTTGTTCCGTGCCAGATGAATCCACAGGTCAGCTAACTCTTTTGGGTTCTCCGGAGCAACTGTGTGTCCCGCCTCCAAATCAGAGACAAGTCGTGCAGTTTCACCATCAACTGCTGCACAAATGTGAATTCCGGCTTCCATCAACTCGTATGTCTTGGACGGCACCGCTCGTCTCAGCGGTTCCCAGTCCGCGAGATGAACCAACGCAGTATCTGCCCACTGATAGTGCTCATCCAAAGCGTCCGCATCGGTGCGGGGCAAGATATCCACGTCTACATCGAGCGTCTCTGCTTGTTTTTGCAATGCCGCCTTTGTCGCACCCGCTCCAACGAGCTTCAAATGCACATCTACGCCTGATTTCTTAGCAAGCGCTGCTGCTTCCAAAGCATTGCCTAACTTTTGCGCGCGCCCCAAAGTGCCGGCATAAAGCACATTCAGATGATCTCGGTCAGTCCCTGCGGCGTCAACAGATACAGACGTTTTTTCGGTCTCACTCTTGAGCGGAAAGACATTTCGGACCGTACATACATTTGGCTGCTTACCGCGTGTTCTCCTAGGAATCTCTCGCTGTAGCTGCTTTCCCAAATCCTCTGAGGTGACAATGATTCCAGCGGCCCCATCCAATGCTTTGTTAAGCGCATCTGACACCACTGAAAACCCAGCACGCCGGAGTCCCTTATTAAACAGTCGTTCACGCCACGATGATTGACCAGTTCCAGAGTTCCAATCATCGGAATAGTTCAGCAGGTCTGGCCACGCATCACGCAGATCAATGACGTACGGAACACCGAGTATCTTCGCACCAATCCGGGCGACGACTGCGGTCGGCAATGCTGGAACGGTTCCAACGATGATGTCTGGCTTGGCCAATTTACGTTTGGTTTTGCGATGCCTAAGCGTCCAGAGCGTTGAAAGCGCCACGAACCCTTGATTTAACGCTTTCGAGGTCAGACCAGATCCTCCGGTAAGGTACGCAGTACGGTAAATCCGTTCACCTGAGAAACCGTCTTCCACTCGGGACAGACCTCGAACTTTGGTGGCGACCCGACTCCCGATTGATACAAGTCGCCTGGCGAAAGCGACTTCGCGATTGTAATGCGGTGGAGGAGCAATCACAGTTATCGAATAGCCGTGATCATGAAGTACCTGTGTAAGCCAAGTCCAGCGACGTTGTGGAACGCCGTTTTCGGGTGCCCAATAATGGGATAAAACCAAGATACGGGCCAAAATGCTCTCCTCCTCTCACGGCACTCCCACAGGCTCACGACCAATATCGGTGCTGAGGCAGCGTTGCCGACAGTTTAGTTTAATTCCGAAAAATGGCACATTGAGTGTCCGGTCATTCACAGACCGGCGACAATCCCGTCCAGAATGTCTTTCTCACTGATGACAATTCGTCTCGCGTTTGCTTCGTGTTCGAAGAAATCAATCAGTTCTTCGACAACAGCCGATCCTGCTGCAATGACGTCGGCACGCCCTGGGTGCACCACAGGATTGGTTCGACGTTCCTCTGCAGTTTTGCTTCGAAGGCCGTCCGTAACTTCACCGATGCGGCTGAAGGGAATCTCCGACATGTGGATCCGTTCCGGATCGTAGGAATCAAGTTCCTGAGCGAGTGCGGAGAGCGTCGTGAACGTACCGGCGCAGCCGACGAAGGTACGCGCCTGTGCGAACGGCACCACCTTTGAAGCCTCGGCGATTCGGTCAGTGATGTAGTCCCGAGCGGCAGCGGTTTCTTCTGCAGTGGGTGGATCTGTACGCATGAAGCGCTCGGTGATGCGCACGCAACCCATCTGGGTGGAAACTGCGTGCAGTTGGCTGTCGGTCTGCATGACGAACTCGGTGGATCCACCACCAAGGTCAACCACACAGAACGGTCCACGTTCCGGGTCGAGGTCAGCCGTGGCGCCGGCGAAGGAGAGCGCTGCTTCTTCTTCGCCGGAGATCACTTCGGCAACCGCGCCAGGCTGGATGTTGCCGAGGAGTTCTCGGGTCATGGCGAAGAAGTCTTCGCGGTTGCTGGCGTCGCGAGTGGCAGAGGTGGCAACCATGCGTACGCGGGTGACGTTCTCGCGCTGCATCTCGTCGACATAGTCCGCGAGTGCTACGCGGGTGCGTTCGATGGCCTCTGGGGCGAACTGGCCGGTCTCGTCGACGCCTTGGCCGAGGCGCACGATGGTGTTGCGACGGGAGATCTCGCCGGCTTCAGTGTCGTGGATCAGCAGACGGATGGAGTTGGTGCCGCAGTCCACGGCGGCGACGCGGGTCACTGCAGCCCCTCCCCTGCTTCAGCAAGTGTGATGCCGAGATCCTCAAGAGTGGGCCAATCCTCTGGGATTGCGGTGCCGCGCAGGTTGGCGTGTTCGGCGGCGAGGGCGACCGCCTCGGTGCCGAAACGGACACGTTCCGGGCCTTCAGCGAGCGCATAAGCAATGAGCACGTGGAGGCACTTCACGCGCTCCGGCATACCACCGCCGGAAAAGTCAGTACCGAGGTCTTCGATGGCGTTGCGCTCTGACAGGAAGTGTTCGTGGGCGGCTTGGTAGTCGCGTCGCAAAGCATCGCCCTCAGCGGTATCAGCGTTGAGTCGAGATTCCATCCACTTCATCACCTGCGCCACCTCGAGACGCGATGCTTCGGCGGTGAGGCGCGGATCGGTGAGATAGTAGAGGGTTGGGAACGGGGTGCCGTCGTCAAGTTTTGGTGCCGTTTTCACCACAGCCGGCTGATCGTCGGGAGTGGTGTAGGCAATCGCGAGGACACCGCGAGGGGTGCGGCCGAGCTGCTCTGCGACAACGGCGAGCTGTTCATCGGTGGGAGGAGTATGCATGAGGCCCATTGTTTCATGAACCACAATCCACCACGGCGTTGAAGGGGTTGGCTGACCCGGATTGGGACACCTCGAGGTTATTTGTCATTATTTAACAGACTGCTCCTCGAGAAAGGTTGACTAATGAGCGTTCCTGCGTTGCATCCCGGCGCGCTGCCAACCCCTGAATTCCCGTTGGTGTCAACCGGCACTGAGACCCGCCACTTGATGCCACCTCCCCCACTGCACAGCGCACATACGGTGGCTACAGCCGGGTACATCCAGGCGGTAACGCGCATTCTGAAGAACGGCCGGCTAACAGCAAGCCCCGGCGTGTACTGGACCGAAGACCAGGTGTTGCACACTGCTGATGGCACGGTGATCGCCCATAACCTCGACGAACTTGCCCAAATTGTTCAGGCGCTCGGACTAAGCGATGGTGTGCGCGTGCAATGGTCGGCAGTTAACCATGCAGAACTTGCTCCGCGGATGCTGGCAAAGAGCCGGGAACTCGGATTTATCGACTAGCGTCTTAGTGCTACTGCGCCGGAGCGTCAGGTGCAGGCGCTTCGGCGGGAGCTTCGCCGGCCGGTTGTTCGGGGGCTACCGGTGCCTCTGGCTGCGGGGCGTCGGGTTGTGGCGCTTCTTGCCCGGGTGACTCAACCTCTGGAGCCTCCGGGGGTTCGGGCACCTCAGGCGCCTTTACCTCTGGAATCGCGCGGAGCGAATCCCACAGCACCTCGGACCACTCGCGGTCGTCCGGGATTTCGTCGGCGGCGGTGGTGATGTTGTCGGGGGCGGACATGCGTGGATCAAGGATGCGCCAGACGGTCTCCCCCTCTTCCACTACACCGAGGCGACGACGTGCTTCTTGGCGCATGAAGGCATCGTCTTCGTACATGGCGATGTCGCTTTCAAGCGCCTGCTTGCGTGCCTCCAAGCGTTCGATGGACTCCTGGGCGCGGGCGATCTCAGCGCGGCCCTCGTAGTAGTTGCGCAGCGGCGCGGCAATGGCCAGTAACACCAGCAGGACAACGCTGATCAGGATGACCACGCTGGCCATGTCCTGCTTCGGAAACACGCGCGCCCGCCTCGTGCGGGAGCGTTGCTTGCGCTCGCGGGCACGCTCGGCACGCTCCGCGTCGCGGCTGGCGACGGGCACGGAGGACGGGCGTTTCTTCATGGGAGATAGTTTAGATGCGGTGTAGGGTTTTTCGCGGTTCGGCACGGCCACCACGAACTATCCGTCACCACCATGAAGTGGCCGAAGTTTTCCCGTTGAGTAGATGGGAAAATCTGCAACATACTAAGAAGATTTGACTAGCATACGAAAGACCGTGTGGTCCGCCTTGAAGAAGACCGCATCCTGGCGGAAAACATCCCGATGTAAGCCGCGTTCCCGGTAGTAAACTGTCCCAGGTTTTCTTCGAGACGGGAGAACAAGTCTCATCGCATCAAGTAATGCTCCACACGTATCACTATTTTGCAGCGGAGGCCGATGTTGAAGGCTAACTGTTCAAACTATCGATCATCTTGATCATACTGGGGATATTCGTAGAGCCCTGCTCATCCCAATAGCCATACGAAGGAATATTCACGTTTCTTGACGCCTTGTCTACGTCCCCGTATGGAAAATCATCCGGCATGTGTTTTCGAGATTGCTTATTTGCAGACTGCGGAGCGGACTGCAGAATACCAAGCTTTTTCTCGACCTCGGTAACCTTCCGATCATCACATCCTGACCTCATATCTTTAAAATGTGCGCACAGCCAGAGATCAAACTTTGGATATGAGATAACTATAAAAAGTCTAGGTTGATTCGACTTCTTATTTTTCTTTTTACCTGCGGTTCTACGTGCGCGATCAAACTGGTTCTCCGTGAACTGATCGAAGTCGGTAACTATAAAGACATAGTCGTAGTCTTCGAGAAATCGTTCACCGGATTTTGCCATCTTGTCTGGTGATTCCGGCAAGGCTAGTACCGTCACAGACACTTTCTTGTTCCAGTCACGCTCTTGCTTTAAGCCATCAAAATACTGAGATTCTGTCTTTTCGCCCTGCACCAGAATAAGAACAGACGTTTTGGAGGGACGCGCCCCTCGCTTCCCTCTTATGACACCCGTACGAGCTTGGCGTTTCCGTGTCGCCCCGCGACTGCTGCTCCCCATTACTTATCCTCACGGTTTTCGTCAGTCTCAAACGATTTACTGTGAAGGTCGCGGAACAGTTCGTAGAACCCACTCGCCACCTTACGCTGCGGAACGAGAGGAACCGCACCGAATACTCCCTGCATGTAGCGCTTTTCTGCGTTTGCAGTGCTGGGGAGTTTGTA
>ERZ1031299.136-NODE-136-length-7668-cov-5.085380_pt1 | contig 7668 bp, 7 predicted proteins | sample MGYA00518214_ERZ1031299 | MGnify/ENA primary metagenome ERZ1031299 (study PRJEB33718, sample SAMN03159825) | human skin metagenome | collected 2014-02-25 | study: EMG produced TPA metagenomics assembly of the PRJNA266117 data set (Human skin bacterial metagenome and... | reverse complement strand
GCATCCGGGTCCGAATCGGGGCGAGCAGCGACCACGGGCCTACGGTCCCGTCCACGGCGCTCACTTCCCCGCCTCCCCGATCGCGCTTTTCTTCGCGAGAGTGCAGAAATACACCATGCCGGCGCGTGAGGCTCCGTCCAGCTTCAGCCCGTTGGCTTCGGCGAGGTCCTCGAGCTCGCTGCCCCGGAACACCCGGTGGCCCATCTTCGCCATGACGGCCATGTCGACCCGCTCGTTCACGTCGGGATCCTCGACGAACGTCTGCACGTAAGCGATGCCGCCGTCGGCGAGCAGCCCGGAGACCCTGCCGAGCGCGGCTCCCGCATCCTTCATTTGGTGGAGCGCGCCACACACCCAGATTTCACAGGCCCCGCCGGGCTCTCCCGCGAGCGGCGTGAGGATGTCGGCAACGTGGAATTCCGTCCGGGCCCCAAGCCCGTCGGCGGCGGCGCGTTCGCGGGCGATGCGGATCGCATTGGGCGACAGGTCGTAGCCGACGATGTTCGCCCTGCGATAGCGAGACTCAGCGGCGAGCGTGCGGGCGAGCCACCCGGTTCCGCAACCGAGGTCGAGGACCCGGGCCGGCGCATCCGGCCCGGGATCCAGCGCACGGAGCTTCCGGTACACGGCGGCGTCCATCGGTTCACGCGCATAGCGGCTGAGGAACCTCGGCTGGACCTTGTCCTCGTAGGCCGCGAGGAGCCTGCGGTTGTTCTGGACGATCTGGGCGATCGACTTCATCTGGTTCTGTCTCCGGGTGTGTGGGCCGCGTCCACGCGGCGGTTTCAGGTTAGGTGATCGGGTTCGCGGGCCGTCGTCGGCGGTGCCGCCCCCGTGGACGTACCTGTCATGCAGACTCCCCCGGCCTCGTTTTCACGGCGATGCCTAAGAACCAGGCCGCGCAGACCACCAGACCCGCAGCCCCGGTGCCGTTGACGGCCTCGCCGGCCGCGGATACGGGGGTGTGCCCGGCGATTCCGCGCAGGAGGGGACGGAAGTGGTCGGCGGGCATGAGCACCGTATTGACGAACATCGCAACGATGATTAACGGGATGAGGGCCACGGAACCCTGGGGGCTGGTGATGGAGAACGCGATGTACGTGCCGGTGCATGCGGCCGCCGCGGCAACCATCGCGCCGGTCACCGCGATCCTCCACCACCAGGACACCTCCGGTGGGCCGTCGGAAAGCAAGGCGGCCACCGCCGCGACGACGGCCGTCATCGCCATGATCCGGATGAACTCGGCAATGATCCGTGCGGCCGGCACGGCCGCGTACGGCGCCGGCATGGTGATCAACCGCTCGTGGAAGCCATTGCTGCGTTCAACGAACACGGTGGATGATCCCGTGATGGCCAGGATGAACGCCCACGCCGTCACGACCAGGATGACCGCGTTCCGGAGTTCGAACTCTCCGGTGAGCTGCCTGACCAGGCCACCGAACATGCGGTTGACGATGAACAGGTACACGAGCGGAGCAATGAACGTCATGAACCAGAAGTCGGGGCGCCGCAGCCAAATGTGGGCGATGCGCCGCAGATGCACGAAGATGGCGCCAATCATGATTCGCTCCTCGAGGTGAACCGGCGGATGAACAGGACGATTCCGGCGACCGCCGCGACACCGAGCCACAGGGCGGCCTCTTCCCCGGCGCGATCCGGGAAGGCGTCCGGGGACGCCGCCCTAATCACCTCGATCACCGGCGAAAAAGGCATGTGGCGCACGACGTCGCGAAGGGAGCCGTCCAAAGCGGTCGCCGGAATGAACGCGGTGGAGAACATGAGCAGCAGCATTTCCAGCGCCTGGATCGATGAGGCCGTCGACACCGGGGCGGGCACCATCAGGATCACCCCGTCCGTGACCAGGGACAGGACCGCCGCGGCGAGCAGCGACCACAGGACAGTCCACGCGACGTCACCGACAGCCATGTCGAGGCCGCAGGCCCACGCGACGACCAGCAGCGCCGCGATCGACGCGGACATCCGCAGCACATCGGTGGCGAGCCTGCCGGCGACATAGCCGCCTGTGGCCCCGGGCAACACGCGCACGCGGTCAACGAGCCCGGATTCGACGTCCTGTCCCACCGCCATCGCCGACGCCGCGGCAGTGAACATCGCCGCCTGGAACAGGCAGCCGCCGAGCACGAAACGCAGGTACCCGAAGCCGGATTGCTCCGCCGAGTACCCGAACACCGCGTACAGGCACAGCAGGAAGAGGGGCGGAACCACGAACATGGAGATCAGCGACGCGGTGTTGCGTCGCAACAGCAGCAGATCCCGACGGAGAAACGCCGCGACCGACGTCGCACTCATCGCGCCGCACCCCCTGCGTTCATCGATATGAACACCTCGTTGAGGGTGGGCGGCGACACGCTCAGCGAATCCGGCGACGCTTCCGAGGCCTCCATCGCCTGCGCCACCGCCTCGAGGACCCGCGGTCCGGGGTCGACGTCGAGGGACACCGACTTCCCCGCGACGCGGGCGCCGTCTAGGCACGTTCCCCCGAGGCAGCGGGCGAACGCCTCCGCCTCGGCGGCGGTGGCGAAGGACACGCGGAGCACGTGCGACCCGAAGTCGCGGCGCAATTCCTCCGGCGTTCCGCTGGCGACGATGCGGCGATCCTTGAGCAGATGGACGTGGTCTGCCAGCGCCTCCGCCTCTTCCAGGTACTGGGTGGTCAGCACCAGGGTCATTCCGTCGTCGCGCAGTTGCCGGATGAAGCCCCACAGCTCTTCGCGGCTGACAGGGTCCAGCCCCGTCGTGGGTTCGTCGAGGAACAGCAGCCTGGGCACGACGCACAGCGACGCGGCGATGTCGAGGCGGCGCCGCATGCCACCCGAATAGGCCGACGCCAGCGTCGAGGCACTGTCTGCGAGCGAGAATTGCGCGAGCAGTTCCGTCGCGCGGGCGGCCGCGGCGGCGCGGTCGAGTCCGCGCAGCCGCCCGAAGAACTCCAGGTTCTCCCGGCCGGTGAGGTTCTCGTCGATCGCCGCGAATTGGCCGGTGGTGGCAATGTCGGCGCGCACGCCTGCCGGGTCCTCTTTCACATCGCGCGAGAAGATGCTCACCTCGCCGGAGTCGGCGGTGATGAGCGTCGACAGGATTCGGATGAGGGTGGTCTTGCCTGCACCGTTGTGGCCGAGGAACGACACGATCGCCCCGGCGGGCACGGTAAAACTCACGCCGTCGAGCACATGCTTGCGCATCCGGGCGCCGCGCTTTCCCTTGCGCCCGCCGTCCGGCGGGGTGCCCGCTTTGCCCGCAATCGGGTAGCTCTTCGTGAGGTCGCGGACGACGATCGCCGCACCTCGTTCAGCTTGATCCGTCATCGTTTCCCCTTTTCTTTGGTATCGCAGTGGGCCGCTGTCGGCAGCGGCCCCGTGGTCGGGTTGTCATGCGGCACCTCGATCGACGGCGACGAATCTGAGATCAACCGTGCCGCCCGATTCTGGGCCATAGAGCATCGATTCCTCTGTACTAAAACCACGCCGTAATTTGGCCAACGGGTGTACGTTGTGCCCAGAAATACAGAAAGAATCAGCGGCCGCTGTCGCCTCATGAGACAGCAAGGGACGCAGCAGCTCCCAGAAGCTACCGGACCAGTCCCCAATCCGTCGACTTACTTGAGCTCGAACCAACGCCAAGTTCTCCCGGGCGTTGGAGATATCAGATTGCAGGGCGACTAGGGCATCGTCGGAAAGTTCCTCTTCGGCGGCCGATTTCTCAATCCGGTGTCGGAGAGTCTCATCAGCCCAGCTCAGCCATGGCTCAATACGCTGACAGAAGTGCTTATTGTCCAGCAATTCAATAGCAGCGAGTGGATTTAGTTCATAGACATAGTCCTGTTCTGTGACCGCGCCACTTAGCCGCATACCGAGCACCCGCTTAATCGGCACCTCGGAACCGAGAAACTTCCGAAAAACGATTTCGCTGATGTTTTCGCCGCCGTCCTCCACAGACTCCAGCAAAGCTGCACGGATACGCCAGTACTCCTCCGCAAGCAATTCACTATTGCCCCGGTCAATCCTACGACGCGTAGGTGCGGGAAGATTGGCTGCTAAGTGCAGGTGACGGTAAAGGTTCGCGACAAGTGGATAAAAGGCTTTATCCACAAGCCGGATCGGGTCATCTTCGACAAGCGCGGTTCCTCGTAGCTGCTGCCCTACTGAAGTACGTCCGATGGGCCCCTGCTCGAGGACTCGGCACCCGCCCAAGTCACGGACGATTATGCGCTCCGGCCAACCATCACGCAGCACAATCACAGTGTTTTGCGGGTGCGGCTCCACCGCGATACCCCACCGTGCCAGCAGCGCTGCGACTGGCACGAAGAGGAGCCGTCCCAGCTCCCGGAACCACTTTTCGTATACACCTGGTTCGTTGCCCAATTCATCGAAGAGATCGCACAGAATGGGACGAGACGACAGCGGATTGCGGGAAAGAAGCGTCGCCACCGGCATGGCCACATCATCAGCTTCAAGGTCTGCAGTGGGATCCTCTCGGAATACGGCGCCAAAGCAGTGCGCTCGCAGTCCCGAGTCTGCATCCCACCGCACGGCAGCAATATCTCTTGCGACGACAAATCCCGGCTTATCGTCGCTACTCCGCGGGTTAAACCCGCTGTCAAGCTCCAACACCTCAGAAATTTTTTCCGAGATAACCGGTGCCGCGACCGCTCCCGCCGAAATACCTCGAACCGCCCCTGTGAGCTGAATTTCAACCGCAACCTTGATGTGCATCGCCCCCTTTCCATCCGACACTCGGAGAGTGCGAACCGACATTAGGGGCTCGGCAAAGGCAGTGGTGTCCAGCAAGATGATTTCGCCATTAGCGATTTCGTTATTGAACTCGGATGCGATGATTCTCTCCCATTGGAACGGGTGGACTGGAATCACGGACCATCCGCTAATTCGCCGGCGCTCTAGCTCTGATGCCAGCGCCGAGGCAAGGCGTGGTAAGTGGCTGCGAATAGCCTCCAGCGTGGGCAACCCTACTTCATGCACCCGCGCGTTGTTCACAGCGGCGAAGCGAAGTTGGATAGATTCGGTCTGTTCGGGGAGGACGTCGGACCATTTTTTGCCAATTCCGAGCGACGTCTTCGCTGCTGGACTCGCCGGGTGGCCGTCACAGACTAGCTGTTCACACCGAGAGAGAAGAGCAGAGGCTCCAGCTTCACCCGAGAGTTTTTCCGAACGCCGACGCAATGCATCCACCAGTGCGAAATAACCTGCTCCGGAGTCCCCTACGCCCCAACGCCGAACTATTCCCTGACGAGCTCGGCGCAGGCCTGCCACACTATCGGAGATTTCAGCACAGGCTCGGTCGAGGTTCGTTGGATTTATGCTGAGCAAGCGCTCTTCAGCGAGTCTTCTAAGTAAATCTGCTGAAGTTAGCTCACTGTCGATGAGGCGTTCGGCCTGTTGAACTGACTTTCCTTCTTGAATCAGGAGACGCTCGGATCGGAGAGCTGAAACGAGTCGTCGCCTAATTTCGGCTTCACAACTGTCACTATTTACATACACATTTGGCAAAACAGAAGGTAAGGCTACCCTAATTTACTTATGCACGCCATAGGCGATTGGAAGATTTCGCCCAGTCTCCGGATCTTCAACCATGAGCGACGAGATTCCAAATGCACGTCGAATCAAAGCCGAATCGAAAGTCTCTCGCGTCGGGCCCTGTTCAACGATGCGTCCATCGCGCATCACAACCACATAGTCGGAGTACTTCGCCGCATGAGCCATGTCATGGACAACCATTACAATCGTCCGCCCTTTACGGTTTAGTTCCTGAACCAAGTCAAGAATCGACAGCTGGTGCGCGGGATCGAGAAAGGTCGTCGGCTCATCGAGAAGCATAATATCGGTGTCCTGAGCCAAGGTCATGGCAATCCACATTCGTTGCCGCTGCCCACCGGACAGCGCCATCGCATCCGTATCAAGGAATTGTTCAATTCCGGTCTGCCGGGCCGCCTGCGTAATCGCCGAGTGATCCTCGGCGCTTAACGACGCAAAAGCTCCCGAATACGGGTAGCGGCCGAAAGCGATGAGCTCGCGAACTGTCATCCCATCCGGAACCACAGGCTGCTGCGGTAGAAAGGACAGGCGCCGGGCGAACTGACGAGCCCCAAATTCGGAGATTCGGCGACCGTCCAGTTCTGCGGCTCCACGTTCAGGTGTCAACTGCCTGCCAAGCACCTTCAGCAGGGTCGATTTTCCACTGCCGTTAGGACCGATAAGAGCCGTAATTTTCCCGTGCGGGATTTTCAGCGTGACATCCTTGACAATCAACTCTGCGCCATAGCCCGCCGACACTTCAGTACAGGTAAGAGAGTCTGTCATAAGTTTCTACTTCCTCTTCACGCTCGTTACTCGATGAACCAGGTAGATGAAATAGGGCGCTCCGACAATTGCAATTAACGCCCCCACGGGAATCTCCGTCGGAGCAAACGCCCAGCGCCCCACAGCATCAGCAGCGACCACCAGAGCTGCACCCGCCATGGCGCCCACGGGAATCTGACGCGCAAGATTCTGCCCCACCAACAGCTTCGCTGCGTGCGGGATAATCAGCCCGACGAACCCCAAGACACCCGCTGCTGCTACCGCCGCGGAGCCGCATGCCACTGCGACCATCAGCGCTAGGATTCGCAGCACGTTAAAACGGCCACCGATACTGACTATCGTTGAATCATCCAGTACCAGGGTGTTGAAGTGGCGCGCGAACACCAATGCCACTGCTGTCCCCACAAAGATGACGGGGGCAACGGTAAGCGCATCCGACATGGTGCGCGCATATAGAGAACCCTTCAGCCAAGTCATCGCGGCACCGGCCTCTGGCGCCACACGCACAAGGAGCAGCTGTGTCACAGCAGCAAGCCCCACAGATACAGCCACGCCTGTCAGCGCCAAACGCGCAGGATCAGCCACTGCCCGACCAGCCGCTGCAAAAACCGTCAATCCCCCGAGAAGGGAACCAACGAACGCGATTGGGGTGAGTGCCAGTGCTGGCAGAGATCCGAAACCGAGAAGTGCGACGACCGCCGCCAGGCCACCTCCAGCAGTAATTCCTAGAGTGTCCGGCGCCGCTAGCGGGTTACGCAATGCGACCTGAAGCAAACTTCCTGCCACGGCCATCCCCACACCCGCCAGCACGCCCACGACTATGCGTGGCATTCTGTAGCGCCAATAGAGATTTTCTCCGGAAAGAAGCCCGGCAATAACGTCGGGAAGCGACTTCTGAACTGCTCCAATCCCCATACCGACTAGGCAAGCCAGCACGAGGAACAATGAACTGACGAGGAGCACTAGGGCAAAGCGACTCTTAGTAACCACGCCTGCGACCTCCCTGACGTGCAGACCTGATCGAACGGATTCCCCATAGCAGCAGCGGAGCGCCTGCAATACCGGTGAGAATGCCTACCGGAGTCTCCGCGGGGGCCCACAGCCACTGCCCCAGGCTATCCGCGATGAGAAGCGTGGCCGAGCCTACGACGGCAGCTGCCACCAGGCTGCGCCTGTGCGTGCGACCCGCTACTCGCTGCGCGACGACAGCCGCAAGCAGCCCCAGAAAACCAATCGGCCCCGCGGCCGCTACACATGTGGCGGTCAGTACTACAGCCCCGACAACCTGTCTCTTATACACATCTCCGAGCCCACGAGACTAAGGCGAATCTCG
>ERZ1031299.135-NODE-135-length-7678-cov-4.084481_pt1 | contig 7678 bp, 4 predicted proteins | sample MGYA00518214_ERZ1031299 | MGnify/ENA primary metagenome ERZ1031299 (study PRJEB33718, sample SAMN03159825) | human skin metagenome | collected 2014-02-25 | study: EMG produced TPA metagenomics assembly of the PRJNA266117 data set (Human skin bacterial metagenome and... | reverse complement strand
CTCCAGTGTTCTGCCAGGCCGCGTTCGTCGATCCGATTCCTCCCGTAGAGCACACCGGTGGCGATCCGAACACCAAAATCCCCAATGTCATTTGGTACAAGCCGGACCGCGGTGGATTCATCACCGCAGTCTCTCCCGGCTCCCAGGGTTACGACATCCAGCCGAACCATCTCAACGAAGGCGAGCGTGTCACGATCAATGACGTCGTGATCACCAACCTCAACGGTGGCGGTGTCCGCGTCGAGTATGGCAACGACACCTTCGAGGTCCACGACGGCGTGTACTCCCGCCCGGGCAAGACCCAGAGCATCACCGAGGAACACACGGTGGCAAAGGGCGAACAGTGCGGCACTTCCGACATTCTTGGCACTGAGATGGGCGTGTACGCCCTGGAGGACAACACCACGTGTGATGTCGCAATGATGACGCTTGAGGGATACAAGGAAGCCGCGAAGAACGGTGAGATCCAAGGCAGTGTGTCCGCATGGACGAATGAGAAGAACGGCTGGGGTTGCATTGGCCGTTACCGACTTGGCGACGACGAGGACCTTCCCGAAAACCGCAGAACCGCCTGCACAGATTCACAGATGAACGGCGCTAAAGCGTTCGAGGGCTCAGGCGGCGTGATCCTGCTCGACCCGTCCGAAGCACACCGTCTGAAAAATTAATTTCGCATTTCCGCCCCAAACTCAAGACAGCCGTGTTATGGTTCTCTTCGTGATGAACCGCAACGCATTTTCCGCCACGGCCGACCAGGCCGTCGCTTTCGCGTTGTCGAATACCCAGCCGGCCCGCCTGCATCATCATCTGTAGCGCGGTGTCGGCCGACTTTTCGCCCCTGCGCTAACTGCCCTTCGCAGCAAAGCGCGGGGGATTTTTCGTTAGCGTCAAGGATTCGTCGGAACACGCCGCGCACCCGGAGACCCTCCCCCGCGGCGAGCCCCCAATCACTGTGCCACCGCCGGATGGTCAAACCGGGAAGAGACAGCCCAGCCAGGGCATTGTCATCACCAATATTTTCCCGAAGCGATTCGATTCGCACATTGTCATTTGAAAGAGCACAGTTAATGTCCACCATGACTGCACCTACACAACAAGACACTCCCAAACCGAAACGGCCAGGTTTGACGGCCCGCCACATTCACTTCATCGCCTTGGGCTCCGCGATTGGTACCGGCCTGTTCTACGGTTCCGCCGGCGCAATCCAGGCGGCTGGTCCTTCTGTGCTCCTCGTCTACCTCCTGGGTGGCGCGGTGATGTACTTCATCCTCCGAGCTCTCGGTGAGATGAGTGTGCGTCACCCAGTGCGTGGCTCCTTCGCGGTGTACTGCCGCGAGTACCTGGGCGGCCTCGGCGGCTACATCACCGGCTGGATGTTCGCCTTCGAGATGATGATTGTGTGCCTGGCTGATCTGACGGCAATCACGATCTATATGAAGTTCTGGTTCCCCACAACACCAGCGTGGGTCTGGATCACCGTCACACTGCTGATCATTAGTGCAGCTAACCTTGCCGCTGTCCGTCTGTTTGGTGAGCTCGAGTTCATGCTCACCTTGATCAAGGTCGGCGCTGTGGTCGCCATGATCATCGGTGGCGCTGCAATCCTTATTTTCAACCTTGGCGAGTCCCCGGAGGCAATGGGTATTGACAACCTCTGGAACGACGGTGGTTTCTTCGCTAACGGCTTCTCCGGCATGGCAGCCTCGTTCATCCTCGTCCTCTTCGCTTTCGGTGGCACCGAGATCATCGGTGTCGCGGGCGCTGAGGCTGAGGATCCGGACCGCTCTATCCCGAAGGCAGTCAACACTGTCCCGATGCGCATCCTGATCTTCTACGTACTGTCCATTCTGGTCATCTTGATGATCAACCCGTGGCGCACGATTAACGGTGATGATTCCCCGTTCGTTCAGATCTTCGACACTCTCGGCGTGAGCTGGGCCGCAGCTCTGCTGAACGTGGTTGTGCTCAGCGCTTCCCTGTCGGCGATTAACGCTGACTTGTTCTCCACCGGTCGTGTGCTTGCAGGTCTGGCCAAGGAAAACCTGGCGCCGAAGTCCATGGCAAAGACCTACCGCGATGTTCCGGTGATGACTGTGGCCATGCTTATCGTCGCCCTGATCGTCGGTGTGTACCTGAACCAGCGTTACCCGGACATCTTCGGCACCATTGCAGCACTTGCAACCTTTGCCACCATCTTCGTGTGGCTGATGATTCTGATCGCACACATCGCTTCCCGCCGCGAGATGACCGCCCAAGAGGTCAAGGCGTTGAAGTTCCCGGTTCCGTTCTGGCCTTATGGTCAGTGGTTCGCGGTGGCGTTTATCCTCTTCACCTTCGGCACCATGGTGTGGCTGCCTGAATACCACGTAGCACTCGCCGTCGGTGTGGGCTTCCTGATCGTGATGACCATCCTGTACTTCGTCACCGGTCGTCCACAGGCTGTCGCCGAGACTGAATATGAGTACGAGGCGAAGTAGTACGTACCTCGCCTCCGGCGGCTAGCCCCGCCTTGCCTTGATGGCCTCCCCGTGTGCGGGGAGGCCTTCTTCGTCTGCAAGGGTGATCACGGCATCCGCGACCTCTTCCAGTGCCTCAGCGGAGTACTCGACGATGTTCATCGGTTTGAGGAAGGTGTGCGTGCTCAACCCCGCGGCAAACCTTGCGGTACCTGACGTTGGCAGCACGTGGTTCGAACCTGCCGAGTAGTCCCCCAGTGGCACCGGCGAGTACGGGCCGACGAAGATAGCGCCGGCATTGTTGATCTCGCGCGCCACAGCCTGCGCATTCGCGGTGTGGATCTCCAGGTGCTCGGGCGCGTAGACGTTGGTCACGTGCACGGCAGTCTCGATGTCGTCCACAATCAAAATCCCGGACTGCGGGCCTTCCAGCGCGTCGCGCACGCGGTCAGCGTTGAGCGTGATGCCGTAGCGTTTCGCGATTTCCTTGTCGACGACCTCAGCCAGCTCCGGAGAATCCGTAATCAGAATCGATGCGGCCTGCTCGTCGTGCTCCGCCTGGGAGATCAGGTCGTAGGCGAGGTAGACGGGGTCGGCGGTGTCGTCGGCAATGATCGCGATCTCGCTCGGACCGGCTTCCGCGTCAATGCCAACTACGCCGTTGACCAGGCGCTTAGACGCTGCAACGAACACGTTGCCGGGGCCGGTGATCATGTCGACCGGCTCGAGGTCATCGTCACCGTAGGCCATCAGCGCCACCGCCTGTGCGCCGCCAACGGCCCACACTTCATCGATGCCCAACAATGCACACGCGGCGAGGATCGTCGGGTGCGGCTGACCGTCAAAATCTGCTTGCGGCGGGGTGCACACCACCATGGACTCCACGCCCGCTTCCTGGGCCGGAATCACATTCATCAGCACACTCGACGGGTATACCGCCTTGCCGCCTGGCACGTACAGGCCTACGCGACGTACCGGACGGAACACTTCCGTGACTACGGCACCTGTTGCGAGTTCGGTCTTGCGCGTAGCTGGCTTTTGCTCAGCATGCACCTGTCGGATCCGGCGAATCGAGGTTTCCAGTGCAGCGCGAACATCAGCATCCAAACCATCCAATGCCGCCCGCATGGCATTCGCGGAAACTCGAACCGCTTCTGGGCGTACGCCGTCAAAACGTTCCCCGTATTCGAGTGCTGCCTCGGCACCGCGGCTACGGACGTCGTCGACAATCGGCGCGACCTGTTCTGCTGCGGAGCCAACATCCGTGCCCGCACGAGGAAGAATTGCACGCAGTTCTCGTACCGAGGTCTCTCGCCCTCGCAGGTCTGTCACGTTTAGCATGATGCTCCTTTGATTGTCTTGGACATCAATAGATGTTATCCAGCATTCGCCCTTTAAAAAGCGGTTTACCGAAGTAACCTCGAAGCCACCAACCCACCCCACTCCCCGTAATCAACACATGGAATAATGGTCATATGTTTGTCACTCAAGGTTCGAAAGTTGTCATCATCGGTGCAGGCGCTGTCGGCATCGCATACGCCTACGCAGTCTTGAACCAAGGGCTGGCAGACCACCTGGCCATCATCGACATCAACGAGGACCTCGCCTGGGCAGAGGTGGAAGACCTCAATCACGCGATCCCGTTTTCTGGCCACCACATGGATGTCACGGTTGGCACCTATGAGGACTGCAAGGATGCGGCACTCGTGGTCAATTGCGCAGGCGTTGCACAGCGCGACGGCGAGACGCGTCTGGATCTTGTGGCGCGCAACGTGAAGATTTTCGAGTCCATCAACAAACAAGTCATGGCCGCCGGCTTCAACGGCATCTACGTCGTGGCCACCAACCCAGTGGATGTGCTGACCTACGTGTCCTGGAAGCAGACCGGGCTGCCATCGAATCAGGTCATCGGCGCAGGCACCGTGCTGGATACGGCGCGCTGGCGCCACAACCTGGGCCAGTACTTCGACATCGCTCCCTCTGCGGTGCACACCCACATCATCGGCGAGCACGGCGACACCGAACTGCCGGTGTTGTCCTCCGGCTCCATCGGTGGCGTTCCCCTCCCCGCTCTGCTTGAGACGGAAGCCACCCGCAATCCGGATATTTACACACAGATCGACGAAATGTTTGTGCAAACCCGCGACGCCGCCTACGACATCATCAAACGCAAAGGCAACACGTCCTTCGGCGTCGGCAACGCGCTCGCCCGCATCACGCGCGCGATCCTGCGCAACGAGGACGTCGTCCTGCCGGTCTCCGCGCTTCTCGAGGGCGAGTACGGCCTCAACGACATCTACATCGGCACCCCAACCGTGCTCAACCGTGGCGGCGTGCGCAACGTCGTCGAACTTCGTCTCGACGACGCCGAAGCCGCCAAGTTCCAGAACTCCGCCCAAACCTTGCGTGACGTCATCGACAAGGCAGAGATCTAAGAGCACTTCCGTATCGACGACCCCACGCTGACACTCTGTTTAAACTGACCCCATGGTGAAAACGATCGAGGTCGTCGGTGCGGTCATCATTCAAGATGGCCGCATTTTCGCTGCCAAGCGCGGAGAAGGTAAGTCGATGGCGGGATTTTGGGAGTTTCCTGGCGGCAAGGTTGAGCTCGACGAGAGCCCTCAGGATGCACTTGCGCGTGAACTTGAGGAAGAGCTCCGGATTCATGCGGAAGTCGGCAAATTTTTGACTACTACCCGGCATAACACCGGAACCGTTGTGGTGGAACTATCCACCTACATCTGCGATCTCGTCTCCGGAACACCCATACTCACAGAGCACGAAGAATTCCGTTGGGTTACGGCGGACAAACTTACGGAACTCACCTGGGCGCCCGCAGATGTTCCAACTGTCGAGCTACTGGCGGAAAGGCTTAAGTAGAACATCATGCCTATCGACGACGCCTCGCTTCCCCTCGGCGCGTACGAAACACCGGTAACCAAGCGGCTTCTTGAACGGCTCTCTGCTACAGAAGCAGACAATGGCTTTCTGCGGACCGCGTTGGAGGACGCCACAGATCAGCACCGCGAACGCTATACCGACGCCATCACGCGGGTGATCGCTGATCATCTGGCGCAGAAGCTTTTGAGCACTTCCGAGCCGCTGCAACGTGTCGAACTGATTAACACGCTTGCGGAACTTATCGACCCTGATGATGCAATTGAGTCAGAAACTTTGCTCCACGCGGTGTACGAGGCGTCGCTCGGTGAGCCTCCGCGATTCCAACCGACATCACTGACCGGAGCCTCCCTACTCACGAACGCCAGTAGCGACCTCAGCATGGCCGCAGAAATCAAACGCGAGATCCGAACTGCCGACAGCGTTGATCTGCTCTGCGCCTTCATCAAAAATTCCGGTATTGCTGTCATCCGCGATCAGCTCGAATATCTCCGCGACAACAACATTCCGCTGCGCGTGATCACATCGACATACTGCGGTGCATCCGATATCGATGCCATCAACCGGCTCGTTGAAGAGTTCGGTGCCGAAGTCAAGGTGGGATACGAGTCACGCGATACGCGACTGCATGCCAAGGCCTGGCTGTTCCGTCGAAATTCAGGCTTCGACACTGCCTATATCGGTAGTTCAAACCTGTCCAATTCTGCACTTATCGATGGTGTGGAGTGGAACGTGCGTGCATCACGAACCTCTACGCCAGAAATCTTGGGCAAGTTCGAAGCGGTCTTTGAGACGTATTGGAACGACAAGCACTACGCAACCTACGAGCCGGATGATGACCACGACCGTCTTGTCGAAGCCCTCAAGCGCGAGCGTTTTGGCAATACCCCATCCGACCGCATTGAGCTCTCCGGCCTTGAGGTGCAGCCGTGGCCGTACCAACAGGCAATGCTTGAGGCACTGGAGGCAGAGCGCGACGTACATGACCGTCACCGAAACCTTCTCATCGCAGCAACTGGCACTGGAAAGACCGTTGTTGCAGCATTGGATTACAAAGGGTTGGCTGCGTCGTCAAAAAGCAAGCCCTCGCTCCTCTTCGTCGCACATCAACGCGAACTACTGCGCCAGGCGATGCGTACCTACCGCGAGGTACTTCGCGATAACAACTTCGGCGAACTGTTTGACGGAACGCACTCGCCGCGTCGAGGCACGCACATCTTCGCCACTATCCAAACACTGCATAAACACATCAAGAATTTCCCACCAGAGAAGTTCGATGTGGTGGTTATCGACGAGTTCCACCACGCCGAAGCCTCCACCTACAAAACGGTGCTTGACTACATCGAACCGAAGGAACTTCTCGGTCTTACCGCCACACCCGAGCGTGGCGACGGCGTCAACGTTCAGCGCTTCTTCGACTACCGCGTGGCATACGAACTGCGTCTGTGGGATGCGCTGCAACTCGGGCTTGTGTCTCCGATGCATTACTACGGCGTGAACGACGAAACCGACCTTCGCAGCGTGAAATGGTCTCGCTCAAGTCGCGCGTACGACACCGCGGCCCTGAGCGAGTTCTATGTTCGTCTCGGTGACTCACGCGTCAAGCTCATTCTCAGCGAGCTCCAAAAACGCGTCTTCGACCTTGCGGAGCTCAATGCTCTCGGGTTCTGCGTCAGCATCGACCACGCGCAGTTCATGGCGGAACGGTTTACCCATTTCGGTATTCCTTCTGCAGCGGTGACTTCTAAGACACCACAGTTTGAACGCGACCAGGCCATCCAACGCCTCCGCGATGGCGAACTGAAAGTGCTGTTCACCGTTGACCTGTTTAACGAGGGCGTCGACATTCCGGAGCTCAACACCTTGTTGCTACTGCGCCCGACCGAAAGCCCGATCATTTTCCTCCAACAACTCGGTCGAGGCTTACGCAAAATGCCTGGCAAGGTCTGCACTGTGCTGGACTTCATCGGCGAACAGCACACAAACTTCGACTTTGAGCGCAGGTACGCAGCCTTGACGGGTCGGCGTGGCAAGCGCTTAAAGGCGGAGATCGAGCAAGAGTTTCCATCCCTTCCTGGTGGCACCCATATTCAGCTCGATCGCGTCACCCAGGAACGCGTACTTCAAAACGTCAAGCGCGTTGCAGGTAATTCGATCGTCAAGATTCGAGCTCTTGTGCAGCAAGAGGCAACGACTGACCTCTCCGCCTTCCTCACCAACACTGGACTGACTCTGGAGGATTTGTACCGAAACCGGAAAGACGGCGGTTGGACGCGTCTGCTGCGGAGCCAAGACCTTCTTTCGACTCCCCACATCGAGCC
>ERZ1031299.126-NODE-126-length-7972-cov-4.571429_pt1 | contig 7972 bp, 9 predicted proteins | sample MGYA00518214_ERZ1031299 | MGnify/ENA primary metagenome ERZ1031299 (study PRJEB33718, sample SAMN03159825) | human skin metagenome | collected 2014-02-25 | study: EMG produced TPA metagenomics assembly of the PRJNA266117 data set (Human skin bacterial metagenome and... | reverse complement strand
GCCGCCGGCGCATTAAGCGCCCGCCGCGCGCTCGCCGCCGCCACCTTCGCGCTCCTGCAGGTCCCCGACGCGCCCGTCGCCGTCGCCGCACTCACCCCCACCACCGTCGAGATCCCCGCCATCAACCACCACGGCCGCGACGTCCTCTTTGAATCCCGCCCGACGCTCACGCTTATCGACGACCACCCCACCGTCGACCCCGCCCCCAAAGCCATGAACGTGGTCGAATCCGGCGCGCTTACCGTCGACGGCGTCGTCGTAGACCCTCCGTCACCGCGCTGGATCGCGGCCCAAGCGGCCATCGACGACACCGATGCGCTGCACGAGATGGGTATCGGGGTGGTTGTGCGTTCGGATGGGCGGGTCGTCGATACGCAAGCGCCCGCGAACCCGCTGCCACCTGCGGGGATCGCACTGTTCGCGCTGTGGCTCGCGGTGCCAGCAACGCTGCGCCGCAACCGATAGTTGGAACCTCCCATGATTGAAAGCTTGCATGAATTGTGTTGTGCGGTTAAAGTGAACTCCAGATGAACAAAAGGTTACGCACCGCAGAATCAAGGAGGTATAGCCGTGGCCAACAACAACATCGATTTCAGCATCATCCGCGAGCGCGCCCTGCGTAACATCCGCGAGGACCTGCTCGTCGAGTTCGCCGGACAGTACGACGCACTCGAGATCAACGACGCCTTCGACGCCGTCGTCCGCGCACACAAGCGCACCGCAACCGTCGAAGACTTCATCCCCGTCCTCGTCGAAGCAGAAATGCGCGACCGACTCCGCGACGGCGAACTCTTCCCGCAGGCCGCCGCCTAACCCCCTTTTCAGCGGTTGGGCGTTTTGCTATGTTGGACACCTAACACTGTCGGTAGCGAAAGCACACCGGCACCCAGCGAACGTCAACCCCACGCGCCCGGGGAAAAGGGAGCACACACCGGCGCCTTGTGGCCGTATCAAGGCTGAAGCGGTTCGATTCCGCTCACACGCACAACGCATGCGGCCTGCACGACGCACACGGGCACAACCCCCACCACAGGGTTGCACCGAGCACGATTTACTACCGCGACGTTGGGGGTGACCCGGACACTTTCGTGAGGGTTGGGAACGGGGACAGAACTTTCAAGGAGGCACACATGCTGCTCGCAGAAGCACTCGCACGCCGCGCCGAGGCGCAAGACCGCCTGAACAAACTGCAGGAACGCCTGGTCCAGGGCGCGCTGATGCAGGAGGGCGACACCCCGCCGGAGGACCCGGCGGACATGCTCGAGGAAGTCGCCGCGCTGCTGCAGGAGATCGAAACGCTGGTGCGCCGCATCAACCACACCAACGCGAAGACCGCCTTCGAGGGCGCGACGCTTACCGACGCCATCGCGCGCCGCGACGCCCTACTGCGCTCCCGCCGCCTCTACGCCGCAGTTGCCGACGCCGGCACCATGACCAACGCCCGCTACTCCCGCTCCGAGGTGCGCTTCGTGCCCACCATCGACGTGAAATCGCTCCGCGAGATGGCCGACAACGCCTCCAAGGCCTACCGCGAACTGGACACCAAGATCCAACAGCTGAACTGGACCACCCAGCTCATCTAAGTTCTGCCAGTAACTCCCGCGAGCACGGCCGCGAACCTACGGCCGGTCTCCTCCCACGAAAAGCGCTGCGCCCAACGCTTGGCATTCTCGGCCATGCTGGCGCGGCGCTCAAGTGTTTCTCGGGTTGCCTCGGCGAAGTCGTCCCCATCCTGGACGAGGCGGCCAGTTTCGCCGTCGCGGATCGAATCCGCCACCCCGCCCGCCGACGCGTACGCCACCGTGGGCACCCCGTGCTGGGCCGCCTCAATCACCGCGATACCCCAGCCTTCCTTGCGCGACGGCAGCAGGTGCACATCGGCGCGCTCCAGCAGCGCGTGCTTGTACGGCTCGGAGACGTGCCCGTGGAACACCACATCGCCACGGCCCTGCGCGTAGGCCCGCAGCTCGTCCTCCCACCAGCCCGAACCGACCACATCCAGCACCGCGCCCGGAATCCGCGCCGCGGCGTCGATCGCCTCCTCGATCCGCTTGTGCGGCACCAGCCGAGAGAGGGTGAGCAGGTGGGTGCGGTGGTCGTCGTAAAGCGTAGGCACATGCGCAGGCACCGGATCGACGCCATTTTCCACAATCTCAATGTCACCCCCGCGCACGCCAAGCGCCACCAAATCGCTTCTCGACGCCTCCGACACCGTCACATACCGCGCCCCCCGATACACCCGCGGCGCCACCATCGACTCCAAAAACCACCCCAACCGGCCAATGATCGGACCCGCCACCGGCCACTGCTCCTTATGACAATGATGCGTCAGCAACACCACCGGCCTGCGCGTAAACAAGCGGGCGAAAAACGGAATGCCGTTCTGCGTATCCACCACCACATCCGGCCGGTTACGCCAGATAGAAAAGGGCGCCGCCAGGTACACGCTGAACTTCCCGCCGGCACGCTCGTAGCGCACCCCGTTACGGCGCGACCGCCGCGGCGCATCCGTATGCTTCGCCGTCCGATACACCACCTCGTGGCCCTGGGCCGCCAAGTACTCCCCGACACGCTCGAGATAGCGCTCCGAACCGCCGCCCTGCGGGTGGGTGGAGTCGCGCCAACACAACAACAACACCTTCACGGCGCAATGACCTCGAGCCCAACTTCACGGGCGGCCTCGGCGAGCCTGTCGTCGTACGTCAACACCGCATCCGCCTCCACATCCAACGCAGCCTGTAAGTGAATCGCATCCAACGTACGCAAATACGGCATCGGCAACATACTCGCCGCTCGTAGTGTCCCCCGGCCAAGTTCCGCGATCGAAATTCCCCGCAAGATCATCGTGGCCTCCCCCTGCGGCCGGCCGAGGCGCACCGCCAAGCGCCGCAGCTCAATCTCCAACAAGTCCGACGACACCACCTCGTATTCGCCTGCCTCGAGCCACAGCCGCATCGCGTGCGTGTGCGGCTCCAACTTGAGCAGACAGCCCATCGCCGACGTGTCGGCGTACACCCTGCGCATGTCAGTACCTGTCCGCGCGCATATCGTCGAGCGCATCCGCCAGCGACTCGCCCTCCACCTGCGGTACCGGAAGGTCGAGCCAACCACCCACCCGGGTCGCCGGACGGGTAATGGCCAGGCGTGGCTGCGGGTCGTCGAGAGGCATCAGGCGCCCGACCGGCTCGCCGTTGTTCGTCACCACGAAACTGCGCCCTGCACGCACCTCACGCAGGATCTTCGCCGAATCATTGCGCAGCTCGCGCTGGGAGATCCTGCGCTCCACCAGCGATTCGTCCCATTCCGGATGTGCCATACGCCGGAGCGTAGCACGGTTGCTACAGTGCTAACATTGCGCGAATGCACCACACCCGCCGGATGGCCACGCTCCGCCGCTCACTGCGGCTGCTGCGCTCGTTCCCCTACGAGCAGTTCCGCCCGCGCGTGTTCTACTCCTCCCTGGCGCGCGACACGCGGATGCTTATCGACGCCATCGCCCACGACCTTTCCCTACCTCCCATCACCAACCAATCCGTCCTCGACGTCGGCGGCGGGCCCGGCTACTTCGCCGAAGAATTCGCGGACTGCTTCTACGTCGGCGTCGAACCCAGCGTCTCCGAAATGTCCGCCGCCGGCCTATCCGGATTCGGCTCCGTACGCGGCGACGGCGCAGCGCTGCCATTTGCCGACGACACCTTCGACGTCGTGTACTCCTCCAACGTCGCCGAACACATCCCCAACTGGCAAACCATGGGTGCAGAAATGCTGCGCGTGGCCAAGCCCGGCGGGCTCGTCGTACTGAGCTACACCGTGTGGCTCGGGCCGTTCGGCGGGCACGAAACGGGGCTTTGGCAGCATTATGTGGGAGGTCGGTGGGCGCGTCGTCGATACGCAAAAGTGCACGGGCACGAACCGAAGAACCGCTTCGGCGAAACACTCTTCGCCGTCTCCGCACGCGAAGGCCTCGAATGGGCCGAAGCCACCGGACGCCTCGCCGCCGCCTTCCCCCGCTACCACCCAGCGTGGGCATGGTGGGTCACCCGCGTGCCGGTGCTGCGCGAGTTCGCCGTCTCAAACCTCGTCCTCGTCCTGCGCGGCTAATACTGGGGCCTCAACAGCAGAGTGCGCTGTATTCGATCCATCTTCTTCATCACACCGAGTGTTTGGGGAGACATTGCATGCGCCAAGGCATACATGTCCGTCAACCGTTCCTGGTGGTCAACGTTAAGAATCTGTTCCTGGTGGCTTACACGGTTCCGGAGCCGACGCAACTGTTCTAAAGCAACCGCCACCGCATACCCATCCTCAACTTGGGCGGGAACTGGAGGTGAAATGCTCGAGCGGTGCCTTTCAACAAGCTTCGATGTCAACCCTGGGAAACCACTCACCAGTGCATGAATCCAAAGATTCTCTTTTGCTGAAAATCCTGTCGCGAAATCCGCACGATTGGCCGGCGGATGCAACGAGAAAAGAGCACTTAGATTCCCAAACGAGAGCTGCGAAACCCTGTCATCCAATGTCACCGGAGCCTTAAATCGGGGATGATTCCGAGGTCTGCGCCGAGCGCTACGTTCCGCTGCATTCCGTGCATCCGTTGCCATGCGCTCCACTACTTTTCTAAGTGGACGAGCCGGGTTCTCAAGCCAATCTTCAGTACTGCTTTGCGCTTGGTTCCACGACCTTAAAGATGCGTCAATACGATTTCTCAGCACAGGCTCGAAGACCGAAAGCGCCTCATACCAAGCCGAAGCAATTGCACTTTGCCACAGATACAAGGATTGAACTGAGCGATCAGAGATGCTGTCTGCGCTTCTCCCAGTCTCCCCCACGATAACCATGCGATATGACCGAACACGAGCGTCACTCAATCCCCCAAGCATTTCACCCACCATGCCGCGAGCATAACAAAATGCCCGCCTTGCGGCGGGCATCCTGCAAAATTAACAACAGATCTTGTCTGAAGTTTTCCACGGGCGATGTTACAGCATCACCCGTGGGCGGGCAAGGGGTTACTTCGCGGCGTGGATGCGCTCGTCGAGCTTCTTCAACTGGTCGAAGATCTCCTGCGGGATGCGGGAGCCGAGGCTCTCGAGGTAACGGCGGGAATCCGCGACGTCTTCCTTCCACAGTTCCGGATCCGCGGTGAGCGCCTCGCGGACGTCCTCGATCGGGGTGTCCAGACCATCAAGGTCCAGGTCCTCGGCGCGGGCGGTGTAGCCAACGACGGACTCTTCGGCCTCGACGTTGCCCTCAATGCGGTCGATGACCCACTTGAGCACACGAGAGTTCTCGCCAAAGCCCGGCCACAGGAAGCGACCGTCTTCGCCGCGACGGAACCAGTTGACCAGGAAGATCGACGGCATGCGGTCGCCGCCCTTCTTACCCATGTCGAGCCAGTGCTGGAAGTAGTCGCCCACGTTGTAGCCCATGAACGGCAGCATCGCCATCGGGTCGTGGCGCAGGGAGCCGACGTTCGCCTCGGCAGAGGCTGCGGTCTGGCCGGAGGAGAGCATCGCGCCGATCATGGTGCCATGCTCCCAGTCGTGCGCCTGGGTGACCAGCGGGACGGTGTCGGGGCGGCGGCCACCGAAGAGGATGGCATCGATCTTCACACCCTGCCAGTCCTCGAACTCCGGCGCTGCGGTCGGGCACTGCTCGATGGCCACGCAGTAGCGGGAGTTCGGGTGGGCGGCCTTGCTGGTGGACTCCGGGGTCCAGTCCTCGCCACGCCAGTCGATCAGGTGTGCAGGCTTTTCACCGTCCATGTCTTCCCACCAGACGTCGCCGTCGTCGGTAAGAGCAACGTTGGTGAACAGCACATTGCCCGGCTCCATGCTCTTCATGGCGATCGGGTTAGAGGCGTAGTTGGTGCCCGGCGCGACGCCGAAGAAGCCGTTCTCCGGGTTGACGGCGTAGAGGCCGTCTTCGCGCAGCTTCATCCACGCAATGTCGTCGCCAACAACCTCGGCCTCCCAGCCCGGCAGGGTCGGGGTGAGCATGGCCAGGTTGGTCTTGCCGCAAGCGGACGGGAATGCAGCGGCAACGTGGTACTTCTTGCCCTCCGGGTTGGTGAGCTTCAGGATGAGCATGTGCTCAGCCATCCAGCCCTCTTCCTTCCCCATCACAGATGCGATGCGCAGCGCGTAGCACTTCTTCGCCAGGATGGCGTTACCGCCGTAGCCGGAGCCGTAGGACCAGATTTCCTTGGTCGCTGGGAACTGGGAGATGTACTTGGTGTCGTTGCACGGCCACGCCACGTCTTCCTGACCCGGCTCGAGTGGGGCGCCGACGGAGTGGAGGCAGTGGACGAAGTTGTCGCCCTGGATCTTGTCCAGCGCCTGGGTGCCCATGCGGGTCATGATGCGCATGGACATGACCACGTAAGGGGAATCAGTGAGCTGCACGCCAAGCTTCGGGTCCGGGTCGGAGATCGGGCCCATGCAGAACGGGACAACGTACATGGTGCGGCCACGCATGGATCCGGCGAAGTGCTCGAGCATTTCTTCCTTGAGCGCTTCGGGCTTCATCCAGTTGTTGGTCGGGCCGGCATCTTCTTCGTTTTCGGTGGCGATGAAGGTGCGGGACTCGACGCGGGCGACGTCGGAGGGGTTGGAGCGCGCCAGGTAGGAGTTGGGGCGCTTTTCCTCATTGAGTTTGATGAGCGTGCCGGCGGCGACGAGTTCGTCGGCCAGGCGGTTCCATTCCTCGTCGGAGCCGTCTGCGAAGACCACCTTCTCCGGCTCGAACAGGTCGACGGCTTCGTTAATCCAGTCAATGAGGTGTTCGTTGTCGGTGGGCGCTTGGCCCTCCAGGCGCTTGACTTCGGCGGTCATGTGCACTCCTTGTGTAACTGGTTATTGCCAGTGCGTGGCGCACGGCAACCCCAATAATCGTTGCGTTTTGTCCCAAGAGTATCGAAATGTGTGTTCTTCAAGCCAAACCTTGGGCACTTCCACAGCATAGTGGATATAACCAGTACGCCCGAGCACTCATAACACTTTGGGCGGGGGTAACGCGCTACCCCCGACAGGGGTGCATGCGTATCGACGCCACGGGGGTGACAACCCGGCCCCTCACCCCTCGCCGGGACACTTGCGTTTGACCTGTTCATATGGACAATAAACACGATGAATAATTCTGAAAACACGCGGTCGGGCACGGGCGAGTTGCCCGCTGGCCGCCCATTGCAAACTGATTTTGAAACCGGCCTGGATTACCCGCGTTTGGGGTCCGTGACGTTTCGTCGCGGCACGCTGACCGATAACCAGGAGGCTCTGTTCAACGAGCATTGGCCGCGCCTGGGCAAGGTGCTGGCGGAGGGCTCGGACGAGCGCATTGATATCGACGACTGGTTTGGCCGCTCTGGCCACCCCACCATCGTGGAGATCGGCTCCGGCACCGGCACGTCCACCGCGGCGATGGCCCCGCTGGAGGCGGACACCAATGTGGTTGCCGTGGAGCTGTACAAGCCGGGGTTGGCGAAGTTGCTGGGCGCGGTGGTGCGCGGTGGCATCGACAACATTCGCATGGTGCGCGGCGACGGCGTGGAGGTCCTGGCCCGCATGTTCGGCGAGGAATCCCTCGACGGTGTGCGCATCTTCTTCCCGGATCCGTGGCCGAAAGCGCGCCACCACAAGCGCCGCATCATCCAGTCCGGCACCCTCAACCTCATCGCTACGCGTCTGAAGCCGGGCGGCGTACTGCACGTGGCCACCGACCACGCCGACTACGCCGAGTGGATCGACGAGCTGGTCAATGTGGAGCCGATGCTGGAGTACAAGGGCTGGCCGTGGGACGCGGCGCCGATGCTGACGGACCGCCAGGTGATCACCAAGTTCGAAGGCAAGGGCCTGGACAAGGATCACGTGATCCGCGAGTACCTGTGGGAGAAGAAGTAATGGACCTGCAGGCAATGACCCACCCCTACACCCCGGGCGCACCGGCCGGGCCGGAGAGCTACTTGCTGGTGTGG
>ERZ1031299.125-NODE-125-length-7984-cov-4.435994_pt1 | contig 7984 bp, 7 predicted proteins | sample MGYA00518214_ERZ1031299 | MGnify/ENA primary metagenome ERZ1031299 (study PRJEB33718, sample SAMN03159825) | human skin metagenome | collected 2014-02-25 | study: EMG produced TPA metagenomics assembly of the PRJNA266117 data set (Human skin bacterial metagenome and... | reverse complement strand
CCGCCACCCGGTCCGCCGAAACCGCCACGCTGTGGCCCGTTCTGGCCACCACGACCACGACCACGGCCACCGCCGCGGCCACCGGCCGGTGCAGCCTTCGCAGGCATTTGTGTCGGCGACGGACCTGCCGGCATATCCGCCGGGGACGGACGGTTGCCGCCACCCTGACGGGCACCACCCGGGCGTGGGCCGCCCTGGCCCTGGCCACCGCGACCCTGCCCCGGACGTCCACCCGGACGCGGCGGGCGCTGCCCACCGCCGGTGTTGGACGAGAACGGGTTGTTAGCAACACGCGGGCGTCCACCAGGCTTCGGCATCGGGCGAGGCATACCGCCCGGAGTCGGGCCGTCCTTCTTCGCAGCAGCCGGCTTCGGCGCTGCAGGCTTTGGAGCTGCGGGCTTTGGAGCTGCGGGTTTAGGTGCGCCCGGCTTCGGGGCGGAACCCGCAGGCTTCGGCGTTGCAGGCTTCGGTGCGCCCGGCTTCGGGGCGGAACCCGCAGGCTTCGCAGCCGGTGCCTTCGGAGCAGCCGGAGCCGGCTTCGGCTTCGCAGCCTCGCCCGGCTTTGGTGCGGAACCGGCGGGCTTCGGCGCTGCAGGCTTGGCACGGTTCTGGCCAGGCTTCTTCAGCGGCGGTTTCGCCGGAGTCGGTGCTTCCTTCTTTTCGTTGTCGTCTGCGCCACCGCCATTGAGCTTGGCGTAGTGCGCCTTCATCTTCTTGATGACAGGCGGCTCAATGGTCGACGACGCCGTCTTCACAAACTCACCCTGTTCTTTCAGGGTTGCGAGTAATTCCTTACTTGTTACGCCGAGCTGCTTAGCCAACTCGTGTACGCGTAGCTTTCCGGACACATGTCTCCTTGTTGTTCATGCTAGGAGCCCAGTGCCCTTCGGCTACCGGCCCCTAGACGTGGTCAGTGACTTTCATCGCTGATGCTGCTTCATGGTTGCGTACTCATCAGTGTTCGGTCTTTCCTTCATTCTCTGGGTCGACCGCCTCGGCGCTTCCACTTTGCGACGAGGCGAGGTACGTACGTACATGACCTAGGTCTACTTTCGCAGACAGACGGAGCGCTCGCCCAAAGGCGCGGCGTTGTTCCGCCAGCTCGACTGCGTCCAACGACGGGGTAATCCATGCTCCCCGACCAGGCAGTTTCCGGTCCGGGTCGGCGAGGATCTTCCCCGGCACGTCCGGATCGGCGACCACGCGCAACAGTTCGACGTCGGGGTGAGTTTTTCGGGTGGCAATACAGGTACGTGTGCGGATGGGGTGCTTACGCATTCCGCTCATTCGCATCCTTCCCGCAACCTATCTGCCGTCTAACACTGTGCCGTTATGTCTCACACCGGCGCACTCGTGTGCGTGGTGGGCCGCCGCACCCAACGTGCGGACGCAAAGCCGTTAAACACTGTACGCGAAAACCCGCAGAATCTGTACTTCCTGCGGGTTTCATAAACGTTGGCAAAGACCTTATTCGTCGTCGGCGATATCAGCGTCGGAGCGGATGTCGATCTTCCAGCCGGTCAGGCGGGCGGCCAGGCGGGCGTTTTGGCCTTCCTTGCCGATGGCCAAGGAGAGCTGATAGTCCGGCACCGTCACGCGAGCCGCTTGCATATCCGCATCGAGCACCGTGACATCCACCACTTTCGAGGGGGCCAGGGAGTTACCGACGTACTTCGCCGGGTCCGCATCCCAATCGATGATGTCGATCTTCTCGCCGCCGAGCTGCTGCATGATGTTGGTCACGCGCGCTCCTCGAGGCCCGATGCACGCGCCCTTGGCGTTGACACCCTTGACGGTTGCACGCACCGCAACCTTGGAGCGGTGGCCTGCCTCGCGCGCGATGCTGACAATCTCTACCGAACCGTCGGCTACCTCCGGCACCTCGAGTGCGAACAGGCCTCGAACCAACTCGGGGTGCGTGCGCGACAGGTTGACCTGCACGCGCTTGTCGCCCTTGTTCACACCCACCACGTAAGCCTTGATGCGATCGCCGTGGCGCAACACTTCGCCCGGGATCTTCTCTGCCGGCAGCAGGATGCCGTCCTGCGGGTCTGCCTCCGTACCGAGCTGGACGATGCTGATGCCGCGCGCCTCTGCGTGGGCATCGCGCTGGACCAGCCCAGAGACAATCTGGCCCTCGAGTTCGGCGTACTCGCCGTAAACGCGGCCAGCCTCCGCTTGGCGCAGACGGCCCTTGATCGCGTCACGCACGGCGACGGAACCAATTCGGGAGAAGTTCACCGGCGTGTCGTCGTATTCAGAGATGACTTCGCCTTCGGCGTCGAGCTCGCTGACGATAACGGCAACGTCGCCCGTTTCGGTGTCAATGTCCACACGCGCCTTGGAACGCTCGGTACCGCTTTCCTCCTTGAACTCGCGGTATGAAAACAGCAGCGCGTTTGCGATGGTGGTCAGCAGGTCCTCCATCGAAATGCCTTGCTGTTCTTCGATGGTTTTCAGCGCGTTCAAGTCGATATTCACTTGTTTCCTTCCTGTGCCGCCGCTGCGGCTTCGAGCTCTGCAAACGTCTGATCCGCCAGCTCAACTTCTGCTGCTGGCGGCGCGTTGAACTCAATTTCTACCACTGCACCAGCAATTTCTGAAACCGGTGCAATTCGCACCTCATCGCCCTTTTTCGACGAACGCACCAGCGCAACATGCTCCTGCGCCTCATCCAGTGCGGCGATGCGCCACTTCTGCTCACCCGCCTTAATCAGACGGCCCTGGTTGCGACGGAAGTGTCGCGGCTGCGTCAGCGGCATATCCACACCAGGGGTGGTCAGTTCAAGCGTGTATCCGGCGCCGAAGTTGACTTCCCCGCGCTGCTCGAGGTCGTCGAAAAGCGTTGATAGCTCATTGGACACTTCCTCCAACTCATCCAGCGTCGGGTGCGTATCCGAGTCGAGCGCAATAACGACCTGAGATTTCTTCCCCGCCTTGACGGTGCGAATGTTCTCAATGTCCATCGCGTACGCCTTCACGACAGGGGCGACCAATTGTTCAAGTTCGTTATTTGTGGGAAATGCCATGCGTCAAACCTAGCGTGTAACGTGCAGCGGGTGAAGAAACTGCTTGTTTTGCCAGCTGTACTGCTCCTGACCAGTTGCACAGTGATGGATGTTGTCGGCCCTCGCGCCAACGGCGAGATCATGTCGCTGGCCAAGCAAGCCTCCGCTGATTGGGTGTTCGGGGAGCACCCCGAGTGGGCGGAACTGCGCAAGTTCCAGAGCGAGCAGCTTCAAGACGAAGCACTGCGCCTGTGCGGCACGGACGAAACTGGACAGACCCCGCAGTCCTGCAACGTCGGGTATGGCGACACCGACCTTCCGGCAGCAGCGGACGGCGCAGCCCTTTTGGAGCACACCGTCACCGCCGCCGACAAGGTGCCTGACGATTCGGTTGACCTCGTAGTAGCCCAAGCCATCGATGCGCTTGCGCTCACTCCAGTCGAGATCACTCTCGAGGGCCCGCTTGACGACGACGCCGCGACCCAATCCGCCGCCGACCTCCTCGCTCGCGAAAACGCGATGTATTACGGCCTCGGCCTCGCGCTCGCCCATGCCGACGAGGCTTTGCGCACCCGCATTGGCGAGCTGCGCGAGGCATCCCACGAACGCACCGAGGCGCTTACGGAACTGCTCGGCGACACAGACGGCCAATCGTTAGTTCCCGCCGCCGGATACACCTTCGCGGACGGCTACAACGACCCCCAGACAACGCAAGAGGCCACCGCGCTCGTCGAAACGATGCACGGTGACCTTGTCAAACAGTGGCGCTACGCCGCCGCTCACGCAGAGACCAAGCAGTGGCGCAAGGCGGCAATCCAACTCGCCGCCCACGCCCAGCGGGCCTAGCCTTCACACCCAGATTTATCGCCTAGCCGCGGCGCTCTGCGACCAGTTCCTGGACCTTCGCCACGATGTCGTCGGCCGGGACCTCAAGGGTCTCGCCCCCGCGGATGCGCAGTTCGACGTTGCCGTCAGCGAACGCGCGACCGAGGATCACGATGAACGGCATACCGAGCAGTTCCGCATCCTTGAACTTGACGCCTGGGGAGACCTTCGGGCGGTCGTCGAAAAGCACCTCGAGCCCGGCGTCGGAGAGTTCTGCAGCGATGCGGTCGCCTGCCTCGAGCGCAGCAGCGTCCTTGTTCGCCACAGCCACATGCACCTGGTACGGGGCGATCTCCACCGGCCAGACCAGGCCCTTGTCGTCGTGGCGCTGTTCCGCCACCACAGCAAGCATGCGAGAGATACCGATGCCGTAGGAACCCATGGTCGGCACGGCACGCTTGCCGTTTTCGTCCAGGATCTGCACGTCCATCGCCTCGGTGTACTTGCGGCCCAGCTGGAAGATGTGGCCAAGCTCGATGCCGCGGGCGAGTTTCACGGTGCCGTTGCCGGACGGCGACGGGTCGCCTTCCTTGATCTCGGCGGCCTCGATGTAGCCGTCGACGGTGAAGTCGCGACCAGCGACCAGTCCGACGACGTGCTTCTGCGGAGCGTCCGCACCGGTGATCCACGCGGAGCCGTCAACCACACGCGGGTCCGCGAGGACACGCACACCGTTGGCCTGGAGCGCACGCGGGCCAACGTAGCCCTTGACCAGGAAATCACTCTTGGCAAAGTCCTCGTCGCTTGCCAACTCGAAGGTCGCCGGCTCGAGCGATGATTCCAGGCGCTTCTCGTCCAGTTCGCGGTCACCCGGGATGAGCACGCCGACCAACTGTGGGCCGACCGGCTTGCCGTCCTCATCCACGGCGCGCGGATCGTTGACCTTGATCATCATGCACTTGAGGGTGTCGGAGGCTTCGGCAGGGCGGTCGTCGATAAGCACTCCTGCGCTCTGCGCCCACTCCACGAGTGCCGCGATGGTCTCGGACTTCGGGGTGTCGTGCTCGACAGCCTCAGGCAGCCCTTCGACCGCACGGGCTTCCGGAGCAACCGTGGTCACAGCCTCAACGTTGGCTGCATAATCGCCCGCGGTGGAAACGACAAAAGTGTCCTCGCCGTTGTCGGAGTACGCGAGGAACTCCTCGGATGCGGAGCCACCCATGGCACCGGAGGTGGCCTGGCAGATCTCGTACTTCAGTCCCACACGGTCGAAGATGCGCTGGTAGGTCGCACGGTGATTCGCGTAAGACTCATCCAGACCCTCGTCCGACATGTCGAAGGAGTAGGAATCCTTCATCACAAACTCACGCCCGCGAAGGATGCCCGCGCGCGGACGTGCCTCATCGCGGTACTTCGTCTGAATCTGGTACAGCGTGACCGGGAAATCCTTATACGACGAGTACAGATCCTTCACCGCCGTAGTGAACATCTCCTCATGCGTCGGGCCGAGCAGCATGTCCGCACCCTTACGGTCCTTCAGGCGGAACAGGTCATCGCCGTATTCGGTCCAGCGGTTCGTCGCCTCGTAGGGCTCGCGCGGCAGCAGTGCCGGAAACAGCAGTTCCTGGCCACCCATTGCGTCCATCTCCTCGCGCACCACACCCTCGATCTTGCGCAGCGCACGCAGACCAAGCGGCAGCCAGGAGTACACGCCCGGCGCGGCACGGCGGACGTAACCAGCACGGACAAGGAGTTTGTGGCTCGGCACTTCAGCGTCGGCCGGGTCTTCGCGCAGAGTGCGCAGGAACAGCGTGGACAGGCGAGTAATCATGCGGGGCAGTTTACCCGGTAGCTTGTTCGTCATGCTGATCGTCCTCCCTCCTTCCGAAACCAAAGCGCCCGGCGGCACCGACGCTGCGATGGCGTTGTCGTTTCCGTCGTTGGATCCCATTCGCAATTCGCTTCTCGACGAACTCACCCACACCCTCGTCGACACCCCCGCCTCCAAGCAGGCAGAGGCGGAGGAAAACCTCACGTTGCGCTCGGCACCGGTGATGCCGGCCATCGAGCGCTACACGGGTGTGCTGTACGACTCGCTCGATGCCTCCACGTTGTCCGCCGACGCGCTGTCGCGCCTTGCCGTTGGCTCCGCGCTGTTCGGCGTGGTTCGGGCAGGCGACCTCATCCCCCGCTACCGCCTGTCCGCCGGAATGAAACTGGACGGCAAAACGTTGCGCGCCTGGTGGGGCTCCGCCGTGACGGATGCACTTGCAGACTGCGGCTTTGTCATCGACATGCGCTCCGGCGCCTACCAGAACCTCGGCCCTGTGCCCGGCGCGCTGACCATCCGCGTGGAACAGGCCGACACCGGCAAGGTGGTCAGCCACTTCAACAAGAAGTACAAGGGCGAGCTGGCCCGGGTACTGGCGCCACACGACGCGTCGTCTGCTTCGGAGGTCGTGGACCTGTCCGTGGCTGCGGGCTTCGACGTGTCTGTCGACGGCACGCTGTTGACCATGCGTGTGTAGGTGTCACGCCCCCTGGGTGTGTGCTGCCCCGTTGTCTGCTTCTCGCGCCTGGGCGAGGGCGAGCAGGGCGCGGGCGTCGTCGACAAACTCGTCTTCCTTAAACAACAGATCATGCGGCGACGCCCTGAGCAGATACACACCACGTTTGAGCAGATGTTTCTCCCGCTTGCGCTCTTGTCGCAGCGTCTCGTCGGTTTTCTTGAAGGTCACTCCGTCGTATTTGTAGTCCCCGTCGATCTCCAGGATCAGCGCCCCGAGGCGAAGATCTACCTCGTAGCCAGCGAACATGCCGTTGACGATCCAACCGTCGGCCACCCGCTCAATCAACACCGCGCGTGCGTACGACTCGAACGGCGACCGCGAGTTACCCACCGCGTACCGCAGCACTTTCCGCAACACCCCGATCCCCTTGACCCGGCCGAGCTTGTCAACCTCCGCCTCCACGGTCGCATGATCGGTGTGGTGTTTGAGCACCCAGTCCATCGCCACCAGCCCCTCCCTGAACCCGTAGCGCAGAGCGATCTCGAACGCGGTGGTCAGCTCGTCGGTAACGCGCAATGTGTCAAAGTGCTTGATCACGGCCACGCGGTTACGCGCTTCGTGGTAGACGGTGTTTGCTGGCCATTGTTTCCTCGACGGCGCCTTGCCACTGGGCAGCACAAGCTCTACAGGTTCGTTGGGGTCGGTAGTTACCAGCCACATCCCCAGCACGCGTGCTGCAGACCTGCCGGCGAGCGCCGCCTTCCGCGCCGCTTGACCTGCTGCGACCGCCTGCACCCAGCGCTTTTCGTAAAACGCCAACGTCCGAAAGTCGGCCTGTAGCATCGCATGCCTTGTCGACAACGCCACTGCCCTGCCTGATTGTGTATCCCTGCGGTCGATCACCTTGCTCAGGATCTCCCGTTGCCTCCCCATATCCATGCCACAACGATTGCAGAGATCCCGCGCCGACGGAAGCCTCGGTCCGTTTCTGTGGATAACTTCGCGACTGTTATCCACAGCCTAAATTCCGATATCGGGTTTTGAAGGTGCCGCGTTTGCAAACCCGCAGGTCGCTATCCGCCCTGTGCGCCAAATCCCGATATCGTCGTTTGGGTTGTGTCTAAGATCGCCTACATGCCTGCCCATTACCGTCGCTATGCCCTCGCTGCCCTGGCCTACGCAGCCGCGTTCGCGTACATCCTGCTGCGTTGGGACGCGATCCCCGACCCGGTGCCGGTCCATTTCAACGTCAACGGCGACGCGGACGGATTCGAACCGAAAACCCTGCTTCACGCGACGTTCTTGATCACAATCGGCATCGTCATCTCCATATCGATGCTCGCGTGCCTGCCGCCGAAAACCCTCGCACGACAGACCGTGGACGTACCGGAGGACAAGGCGTTGCCGTATTCGGAGACGGCGGCGGCGCGCGTCGAGAAGCTGTGCGATGCCACAGCCGATTTCATGTCGAAGACCCTCCTCGCTATGGCGGTCTTGTTCGCGCTGACCAACGTCTCGATGATGCTGCCGGACATCTCGCTGCCGTTCTGGCTGGAGATCGCACTGTGGATCGCATTCACCGTCTACATCGTCGTCGTAGCAATCCGCATGACCACGGCCAAGGACGGCATCGAACCCGAC
>ERZ1031299.114-NODE-114-length-8575-cov-4.556573_pt1 | contig 8575 bp, 7 predicted proteins | sample MGYA00518214_ERZ1031299 | MGnify/ENA primary metagenome ERZ1031299 (study PRJEB33718, sample SAMN03159825) | human skin metagenome | collected 2014-02-25 | study: EMG produced TPA metagenomics assembly of the PRJNA266117 data set (Human skin bacterial metagenome and... | reverse complement strand
GATCCAGATGCTCGCCCAGATCGCGGCACATTCCGGCAAACAGGCCGACACGCTCGAAGAGTTGGTCAACGTCATGCCGAAGGCCGTCACCTCCTCCTGGGCGGTGGTGCTGAACAACACCGACGCCGGTTTGGAGCGCGTCGCTGCCTCCTCCGCCGCGCCCGAGGATGACGGTTCCACCCCGCAGATGCCCGCAATCGAGGGCGCGCGCATCTTGCAGCCCGATTTCGACGAATGGGTGCCAGAGTCTTGGTTCCAGTTGGACACCGCCCTGACCGTGGCACCCCTGCACGGCACCGACCTCGTGCTCGTCGTCGGCCGTGTGGGCGGGCCCGACTTCTTGGCCTCCGAGGTGCGCGAAGTCGGCGATTTGGGCTACATCATCGGCGCGATCCTGCGCTAGCAGCCGGCAGCTATCAGCCAACAGCCAGCAGCTAGTGACACTGCCCGGCGCGCGACCTATGCGAGCGCGTCCGGACCGCCTTCGAGCAGTTGCACAAACTGCTCCTCGGTAAGGATCGGCCGGCCCAGTTCTTCGGCTTTCGCTGCCTTGGAGCCCGCGTTTTCGCCGACGACCACGTAGTCGGTTTTCTTTGACACCGAACCCGCCGCCTTGCCTCCACGCGACAGAATCGCTTCTTTGATCTCGTCACGGGTAAAGCCCTCGAGTGTGCCCGTGGCCACGATGGTCAGTCCCTCCAGGGTTTGTGGAGCGCGTTCCTCCTCGTCGGACTCCATGGTCACGCCAGCGGCCGCCCAACTCTCGACGATCGCTTGGTGCCAATCCACCGTGAACCATTCCTTGAACGACTCCGCAATCACCTCGCCTACACCGTCGGTTTCGGCGAGGTCTTCCACGGGGGCGTCGATAAGCGCTTGCATCGAGTGGAAGCGTGAGGCAAGCGCTCGCGCGGCGGTCGGACCGACGTGGCGGATGGACAAGCCTGTGATCACGCGCCACAGGTCCGCGTGGCGCGCCGTTTCCAGATTGGCTAGGAGCTTCTTGCCCGCGGCGTTGACAGCCCCGTCCTTGCGGGTATACACGCTGGACTTCTTCAAATCGTCTTCGGTGAGATCGAAGAGGTGGGCTTCGTCGATAAGTACGCCCGACGCGATGAGATCCTGTGCGCCCTTCTCGCCGAGTGCCTCGATATCGAATACGCCGCGCGAGGCGATGTACTCCAGGCGGGTAGCGAGCTGTGCGGGGCACGAGCGCGCATTCGGGCAGCGCCAGTCCGCGTCGCCCTCCTTCGCAGGGGCGAGTTTGGTGCCGCACGAGGGGCAGTTCTCGGGGTAGACGAACTCGCGCTCGGTGCCGTCGCGAAGATCCGCAACCGGGCCTAGTACCTCCGGGATGATTTCGCCGGCCTTGCGCACCACCACGGTGTCGCCGATCATCACGCCCTTGCGCTTGACCTCGTGCTGGTTGTGCAGGGTTGCCATGGACACCGTCGAGCCGGAGACGAACACCGGCTCCAGCACCGCGTACGGCGTGGCCCGTCCCGTGCGGCCGACAGAGACCTCAATGTCGAGCAGTTTCGTGGTCACCTCCTGCGGCGGATACTTGTAGGCAATCGCCCAGCGCGGCGCACGCGAGGTCGCGCCAAGCCCGCGCTGTTCAGCGACGGAATCCACCTTGACCACAAGCCCGTCCATCTCGTGGATCGCATCATTGCGGTGCTCGCCCCAGTACTTCACGGCCTTGAGCACATCGTCCGCAGTCTCTGCCCGGCGCGTGTACTCGGAGACCGGCAGGCCCCACTCGGCGAGTTTCTCGTACGCCTCGTGCTGGGTTGCCGGGTTGAAGCCTTCGCGTGCGCCGATGCCGTGGCAGATCATGCGCAGCTTGCGCTTCTTTACGTCCTCCGGGTTCTTCTGGCGCAGGCCGCCGGCTGCCGTGTTGCGGGGGTTGGCGAACGGTTTGCCGCCTTCCTTTTGGCGCAACTCATTGAGTTCCGGGAAGTCCTCAGGCCGGATGAACACCTCGCCGCGGACCTCAAGGAACGCAGGTGCGTCGCCGGTGAGCTTGTGCGGAATGTCCTCGATGACGCGGGCGTTGGCGGTGATGTCCTCGCCGGTGGTGCCGTCGCCACGCGTAGCTGCGCGCGTCAGTTCCCCGTTTTCGTAGATCAAATCGATGGACAGACCGTCGATCTTCAACTCCGTCAGGTACGGCCCCGGGGTCTTATCCAGCCACTCGCTCATCTCCTCTTCGGAGAACACGTTGTCCAGGCTCATCATGCGCTCGGGGTGTGTTACGTCCGCGAACGCGGAATCGGCCGTCGGCGCGCCGACCTGCTTCGTTGGCGAATCCGGCACCGCCAACTCCGGGTGATCCTCCTCCATCTTCTGGAGGCGGCGGAACATCTCGTCGAACTCAGCGTCGGTAATTACAGGCTGGCCGTTGTAATACAGGTCGCGGTGCTTACGGACCTCTGCGGCTAGTTCGTCCCATTCACGGTGCAGATCAGCGGAAATTTCACTCACGAGGAGCCAGTGTAGGTGTTAAAACAATCATCCTGTCGCTTGCAGCAGGCCTCCCAAGTTCACCAGGTTGTATTCCGCAAGGCACTCGATCTGCTACTACAATGCGCTAGAAGAAGGGAGGCACACCATGACAGCAACACACGCACAATGCTTTGAAGCATCCGGGGCATCGATCCGCGCTGCACGTGCCTCGATGGCTCTTGAGAGCCGTGCCGTTCCTGAGACCTACGAACCGTCCGAGCTTGAACAGCAAATCCTCTCACGGCTTTTCGAGGAACGCGGATGGGGTTAGACCCCGGCTACGGCGAAACCCCGCTCGACGGAGATGAGATGAGTGCGCTCGAACCGGCGCTGCTCGAACATTTTGACCGTATCCCTGACAAGCTCACAATTCATAGCCTCGAACAGCAGACCCTTGCAGTTACTCGTGCGAGGGTTCTCGAGGACATCGACAATTCGGGACTTCATCTCGACGAGATACTGACAACATCGTTCCTTGTCGAGCTTCACCGGTGGTTATTCGACGGCATCTGGACCTGGTCTGGAGCGTTCCGTCGCACTGGGCTCAATATCGGTGTGGATCCGCAATTCATTTCCACTGAGTTACATGCTTCCTTTGGCAATCTTGGTTATCAAGCAGAGGCTTCGTTACTCACCGCCAGACAGTTGGGTATTGCTACCCACGCTGAGCTAGTTCGTATCCATCCGTTCACCGACGGTAACGGCCGAGTCACCCGTCTCATGGCTGATCTCGTATTTGCTGCGTCACAGGGTCTTCCCCATACTTATGAATACGACTGGAACCTGGATAAGAGCGTGTACATCGACCTGTTGCGCACTTATGACCTCAATCGAGATCCAACTCCGCTCTCCAGCTTTATCGGAGTCCGCAAGCTCGGTTAACGACTTTGGATCACTCGTGTCGGCGCGCTCGTTACAATGACCGGCATGGCCACATTCGATGCCTCCCGCATGCTCTCCTTCGACCTGGAGACCACCTCCGCTAACCCGCGCGAGGCTCGCGTGGTCACGTCTGCGCTAGTGCGTATCGACGACGGCGTGGTCGACGCCAACGAAACCCTCGCCGATCCCGGGATTGAAATCCCCGAGGAAGCCGCCAAGGTGCACGGCATTACGACGGAGAAGGCGCGTGCGGAGGGTCGCGACCACGACGAGGTGGTGCGCGAGACGGTCGAGGCGATCAAGAAGGGCTGGGAAGACGGCCTGACACTCGTGGTGTTTAACGCCCCCTATGACCTGACGGTGCTGCGCAACCTCACCGGTGATTTCACCGTCACCGGCCCTGTGTTCGACCCGCTGGTGGTCGACCGGGCGAAGGACCGCTACCGCAAGGGCCCGCGCAACCTGACCGCGATGTGCGAGCACTACGGGGTGCGCATCGACAACGCCCACGAGGCAACCGCCGACGCGTTCGCCGCCGCACGTGTGGCGTGGATGCAGGTGCGCAAGGCCTACCCAGACCTCGCCGAGATGGAGTCTGGCGATCTTATGGAGTGGCAGGCCGTGGAGTACTTCCGCATGCAGACCGACCGCAAGAAGTATTTTGAGGCCAACGGTCGCGACGCCTCGGGTGTGCTCACCGCCTGGCCAATGCAGGGTTAAAGCGCTACTACTGGCTTGCCAGTTCTTCGTGCATCTCGCGAGCGGCAGCGTAGTTGCGTGCGCTCCCAAGAAGTGTGTCGGCCGGGTTGGCGTACACATCGATCTGGGTCTGTGCCGGGTCGATCTGTAACTCGTCGAACACGCGGTAGAGCTCGCGCGGCTGCATGGTCGGGATCGCGATGCGCGCCCCCGTATCGAGCAGACGTGCCAGTGCATCACGGTTGCAGGTGCGGGGGTCGGTGGTCTGCCACGGGGTGTCGTCGATAAGCACAGGTGTGTGCAACAGATGCTCGCCGAAGCGGTGCAGGGTCTCCTGTGGCTCAGGGATAGCCGGGATGGCTTCGTAGTCGGTCGCGCCTTTGAGCGTGCCAGCCATGACGTCGCCGAGGCGCGGCTCATCGAGTTGCAGCACCGTGGCGCCGAAGCGGCCGGCGACATCGCTGCGGTGCTGATTAGATGCTTCGAGCAGCGCGTCGGTGAGGTCGCGCAGCGCGCCGGGGTCCGTGATCATGCGGTGGCCGTTGGCCATCTCCACCTCGGCGGCGAGCGTGAACGGGCCGGCAAGCTGCACCTTGACCGTGTCTACCTTGCCGTGCCAGAGCTCCTCGAGGTGGTCGAGGTCGCGCGCCATGCGGTCGGCGTCTGCGCGCTTGCGGGCGGCAACGCGCCACCCGCGCGGGCCCGGCGCGATTGGGATTTCTAGCAGCGCTGCGGTGCGCCCAATGAGATCGGAGCCGACGCCGCGGTCCGGCAGTTGCGGGATGTGTGGCAGCGGCGACTCGGAAAGCACCACGTCCGCGGCTTGCGCGAGGTCGGTGCCGGGCAGGGGCCCGAGGCCGAACGCGGTGGTAGGAAGTGTTGTCACGGCGCTGATGTTACGCGGTAGCGCCTAGGCACTGCTCAACGCATAGTCTGACACGTCCCTGCTGCGCTACTTCTTTTGTCGCCCGATCGCGCCTTCGTCTGCTCCCACGCCCCGCCAACCGCTTTCTAGACCTGCCGACCTTTTGCATAATAGCACAAAAGGGCAGGTGGATCCTGTCGGAGATAGCCCACACCTCCCGGCTCAAACCGCGACCATTCCAGTTTTGGAGTAAGCGTCCGACATTTTATCGCGCTCGATTAAGTATTCGGTCTGAGTGCAGTCTTGACCAACGTAGTGGAACTCGAGGGTGTGTGCCCCCAATGGCGTTCTATCTTTCGTCCGGAGTCTTGCCCTCGGCACTGGCCTCAAGGCCACTGTTGAGGTATAGAAACGCTGTGGAATGCCCCCGTGGAACGTTCGGCGACTTCCCAAACCCTTGAAGTAGATAACCTCCCAGGAGGGGGGAGACGTCTATTGTCGGCAGTTGGACAAACGCGTTGTTCTACTCGGAGCCCGACGTAAAAAGAATGGTGTCTTCCCTGCTAAAGAAGATGGACTGCAGCTCCAGGGTAGAGCTCATAGCGCTCTCATTCTGAACGGCCTATATAGTTGGCGGACCCACACCGCTTAGTGCTCGAGTGAGCCCACCAACCTTTTCATAGTGCGAGTGTTTTGCACCCGACCTTGATTCAATCCTGGCACTCGGTGCTAGGACCATCCCCGGGAAAAGTTATACACAATTCGACGGGCTGCCTGCCACCCGGATTTTGTCAGAGCTACACCTGCGATAAGCCCAGCGATGCTTCCAAAGAATACAGAAGGGAACCAAGGCATATCAGTGTAAAAACGAAATATGCCAAGTGTCACTAAAAATCCGCAAATCGTTACCAATGAGCGCATGTTTTACCACCCTATGTAGGTTGAAAAGACGCCACCTGCACTGGCAATGCAGCTGATCGCAAGTCCTGGTCCAATTTTCTTAGCGAGGAACTTTACCAAGTCCCAGTAGGAAACCCTCTTCTCTGGAATTTCCATGATTGTATCGTAACCGATTACGCCACCAGCACAACCGGCAATGGTTGTGGCAGCTGCGCTAAGAACTCCCTTATCGTCTTGGCCCTCTGCCACCATAGTCTGGACTGGTACTGTATTCAGCTCAGCATCCATCTTCTTTGCTGAAGACAAAACTGTTTTCCGACCATTGGGGTCAATGGCTACCGCGTCACCATTAGCGTTGAACCCGTACTCAACTGTTCCCGCAGGCAAGACAATGACGGTGGCGCAGATGAGCGACTATGTTGACACCCACATCGACTTCTACATCCACAGACGATTGAAGTCGACACTCGGCGACAGCTACACCACCATCGCCGAACACCGACAAGCACTGAGTGCAGAACAACGAGGCAAAGTCCCCCACATGCACTCCAACAATTTGTCCGCATCCCCTTTTCGGCTATAAACGAGGTGCGACTAACGAGGTTTGCGCGACCCCCCAGTGAATCCGTACTACGCCGTCGCGCAGATGGTGCCGGAGCCGAGCACGATATCGCCCTTACCATCCGGATCCGGCAGGTACAACACCGCAGCCTGGCCGCGGGCCACGCCCTCGAGTGGCTGGTGGAGGGTAAGTGTCATCTGATCGCCCTCAACGCGTGCGGTGCAGGGCACAACCCCGCCGTGGGCGCGGATCTGCACGCGAGCGGCGAGTTCCTCGCCATTCGCGGAAGCCTCGGACATCGCCGGGTGCAGCACCTTCAGGCGGTCGGCGGTGATCTCGTGGACCTTCAGCGCGTCGCGCGGTCCAACGGTCACGGTGCCGGTGGCGGTATCCACGTCCGTGACGTAGCGCGGCTTGCCGTCGGCAGCAGGCACGCGGATGTTCAAACCCTTGCGCTGGCCGATCGTGTACTGGAACGCGCCGTCATGCTCGGCGAGTTCGTTGCCGTCGGTGTCCCGAATCATGCCGGGGCGCATGCCGATGGAGCGCCCCAGAAACGCCTGGGTGTTGCCATCGGGGATGAAGCAGATGTCGTAAGAATCCGGTTTGGAGGCAGTAGCAAACCCGTGACGGGCGGCCTCCTCGCGGATCTGGGGTTTTTCCGTATCACCGACCGGGAAGATGCAGCGGTCCAACTCGTCGCGGGTCAGCACGCCGAGCACATACGACTGGTCTTTGTTCGGGTCGGTCGAGCGACGCAGGTTGCCGGCGTCGTCGATAATTGCGTAATGCCCTGTGGCAATCGCATCGAAACCGAGCGTGACCGCGCGGTCCAGCAGGGCTGCGAACTTGATCTTCTCGTTGCAACGCAGGCACGGGTTTGGGGTCTCGCCGTTCTCATACGACCAGACGAAGTTGTCGATGACCTCTTCTTTGAACCGGTCGGAGAAATCCCACACGTAAAACGGGATGCCCAGTTTGTCGCAGACGCGGCGCGCGTCGGCGGAGTCCTCGAGCGAGCAGCACCCGCGGGCGGATTCGCGCGTTTGCTGCGCGTCCTTGCTCAGCGCGAGATGCACACCGACGACGTCGTGGCCGGCCTCCACAAGGCGCGCAGCCGCGACAGACGAATCAACTCCCCCGCTCATGGCCGCTAATACTCGCATGTCGCGGGAGTGTAGTCCCGCGAGCACGAAAGGGGAAACGTCCGGCTGCATGCATCGAGACAATCCCCTGGACATATACCCCCATGGGGTATTAACGTGGGAGACGGTCGCCGCGCTAGCCCCCGGCGCGGCCGAACCGATCACAACCATGAACTGCAACGAAAGGACAGAACCATGAACGACAGGCACGCCCACTCCGGCACCGGACCCGGTGGGCACGCCAGCCATCATGAGCATGACGCTCACGAGGCTCATGCCGGACACGGTGATCACGACCACGCAGGACACGGTGGACACGGTGGACACGGTGGACACGGTGGACACGGTGATCACGTTGCCCAGTTCCGCAGACTCTTCTGGATCATGCTGGTTCTCGCGATCCCGGTCGTCGGGTTCAACAGCACTTTCGCCCATCTCATCGGCTATCAGCTGCCAGACACGGAATGGGCCCGGTGGATCTCACCACTTTTGGGCACAGTCATCTACCTCTGGGGAGGCCGGCCGTTCTTGACCGGGGCGGTCTCAGAGATCCGCTCCCGCAAACCCGGCATGATGCTACTGATCGCGCTCGCGATCACGGTCGCCTTCGTCTCCTCTTGGGGTGCGAGTCTGAACTTGCTCGACAGCGGGCTGAATTTCTGGTGGGAACTGGCGCTGCTGGTGGTCATCATGCTGCTGGGGCACTGGATCGAGATGCGCTCCCTCGCCCAGACCACCTCGGCCCTGGATTCGCTCGCGGCACTTCTGCCCGACGAGGCCGAAAAGATCGACGGCGACGAAGTTGTCAAGGTCACCCCGGCGGATCTTGAGGTCGGCGATGTCGTGATCGTGCGGCCCGGCGCGTCCGTGCCTGCCGACGGCACAATTGTCGACGGCAGCGCCAGCATGGACGAGTCGATGGTCACCGGTGAATCGAAAACGGTGCGCCGCGGTGAAGGCGAGCACGTGGTCGCTGGCACCATCGCGACAGACTCGGGCCCTGTCTCTTATACA
>ERZ1031299.111-NODE-111-length-8651-cov-4.833062_pt1 | contig 8651 bp, 4 predicted proteins | sample MGYA00518214_ERZ1031299 | MGnify/ENA primary metagenome ERZ1031299 (study PRJEB33718, sample SAMN03159825) | human skin metagenome | collected 2014-02-25 | study: EMG produced TPA metagenomics assembly of the PRJNA266117 data set (Human skin bacterial metagenome and... | reverse complement strand
GCTCTGCTACGGCTGCCCGGTCCAGCTCGCCTTTTCCAAGGCTCGACATGAAGGGGGAATTCTCGGCGCTGGAGTGCGCAGTGGCAGTCTGGTCTTTGAGTGCGGCCGACAGTCGCTGGTCAGTGGGGGCGGCCATGGTCATCTGCTTCTCCAATCTAGGAATGAAGGGTAGGTTACCCTTAGTTGCAGATTGAGAATATAGGTAAGCCTAACCTTCAATCAATCACCCAAAAGGTTGATCCGCTTCGGGCGCCCGCGTGGTGTGGATACGGTCTTGTCGCCGGGGATCCAGAACCGCCACGGGGCGTCTTTGTTTTTGGAGATCCCGATGCGGGGTCCTGCGACCCATTCGGGTTCGGTGTTGCGCGGGGTGAGGTGAATGGGGGTGCCGTTGTCGCCTAATCCCAGTGCGAGTGCTTGGCCGAGGTTGCCTGGCCCGCGGGCGAGGTTTTCAAACGGGATCAACGCGCGGTCGGGGCGTTGGCGTCGCTGGCGGGCGAGTGCTTCGCCGGCGACGACTTCGCCGCCACGCATGAGGCAGCCTTGGCCGATGCCTTCGGGCGCGCAGACGATGTTGCCGTTGTGGTGGATGCCGTAGGAGAGGTAGACGTACAGCCTGCCGGGTGGGCCGAACATGGCGGCGTTGCGGGCGGTTTTGCCCCTGTGCGTGTGGGCGGCGGGGTCTTCAGCGCCGAGGTATGCCTCGATTTCGGTCAGGCGCACGGTTACCCCGTTGTGGGTGATCAGGCACCCTAGCAACTGCGGTGCGACGACGTCGGCGGGTTGGGTGAAGTCGATCATTGCAGCCATTGCGCAAGCTTATCGACGACCGCCTCGTCCCCATTCGTCCCAATCACCTCATCCGCGATCGCTTTGAGGTCGGGGTGTGCGTTGTCCATCGCTACCGCGTGGCCGGCGGCGCGGAGCATGCCGAGGTCGTTGAGGAAGTCGCCGAATGCCGCCGTCTGTGCAAGGGGGATGCCCAGCGTGCCGGCGAGCGCTTCGAACGCGTGGCCCTTGTCGGCATCGGGGTGCATGATGTCCAGCCAGTGCTTGCCGCTGACCACTGCGCGCAGGTCGGGGGCGTGTTCGCGGACCCAGGGCAGGGCGTCGCGTTCGGCGTCGGTTTCAACGTAGAGGGCGATCTTAACCACGGGGCTGGGGTGGTCGCCGAGCGCCGACAGCGTTGTGCGCGAGGCGTAGTACTTGTCCACCTCCGCGTCGATCGCCGGCGGCAGCGGGAGGGTGGCGGCTACCTCCGGGGCGCAGATGACGGTGTGGGCGGGAAAAGGAGCGTCGGGAAGCGCTGCGATCAAGTTGCGCGCGGCGTCCGCGGACAGGGCGGTGGTGGAGACGACCTCGCCGCCGTGCCACACCACTGCGCCGTTTTCGGCGATGAACGTGTCGCATGCGGGGAACATGCGTTGCAGTGTTGCCAGTTGGCGGCCGGAGGCGGGGGTGATGGTGACGGACTGGGCGGTGGCGTCGTCGTCAAGCTGCCAAAAGCGCTCAGGTACCTGGCCTTCCGGGGTGAGGAGGGTGCCGTCCATGTCGAGTGCGATCAGTCGTGGCGTCTGCATTGCCCACACCATACCGGTGTGATGTGGAACACTGGGCGGCATGACTGAGTTTGTGAAGACCGAAGTACGCGGCACGACCGGGGTGATCACCCTCGACCGCCCCAAGGCCCTGAATTCTCTGAACCCGGAGATGGCACGCGCCATCGACGAGATCCTGAAGCAGTGGCGTGACGACGACACCGTCACCCAAGTTGTCATCCAGTCCTCTGGCAAGCACTTTTGCTCCGGCGGCGACGTCCGTGCCGCGCGCGACGGTGTCCTCGAGGGGCGCCTGGATGAGGTCGATACGTTTTTCGCAGACGAGTACGCCATGAACTTGGACATTGCGAACTACCCCAAGCCGTACATCGCGCTGTGTAGCGGCGTGATCATGGGCGGTGGCATGGGTGTGTCGGCGCACGGCTCGCACATGGTGGTCACTGAGGACGCGTTCGCCTCCATGCCGGAGATGAACATCGGTTACATCACTGACGTGGGTATGTCGTGGTTGCTGCAGAACTTGCCGAAGCACCCCTCGCAAGCGCTCGGCGCGTTTTTGGCGCTGACGGGCTACCGCTTGAGCCCGGACGACATGCTGGCTACCGGCCTGGCCACGCATAAGGTTGCCTCGCTTGACGGGGTGCTCGACGGGATCGTGGAGCACGGGCCCGGCTACCTCGACGAGGTTGCGCTGGAGCAGGGTGAATCGCAGCTCGCGGCGCTTTACAGCGATATCGAGGCCACCTTCACCGGCTCCTGGGCCGAGATCCGCGAGCGCCTTGACGGCGAGTTCGGCGAGTTCGGCGAAACTGTACGGGAGCTGACCACACAGGCCTCCCCGTCGTCGCTGGTAGCTGCGGCGGAACTGATCGTCGCGAACGCCTCGCAGGACCTGGCGGGTGCGCTGGACAACGAGCGTCGTCTCGGTGCCGTGATGGTGCGTGAGCCGGACTTTGCGGAAGGGGTGCGGGCGGTGCTCGTCGATAAGGATCAGGCCCCCAAGTTCGCCCCCGAGGCGGACCCCTCCAAGTATCGCGCTGTCCTGCGCTAAAGTAAATGGCGGTGTGGGGCTGAAATTGCCCCCGAATCCAACACGCTGAAGGAGCAACGTTGACCGAAACCACAAACCCCCGCGACGACTGGAACCACAAGCTCACCCTTGCCCAGGAGATGCTGCCGCTGATCAGCCGCCTGCACCGCGAACATAACGCGGTCACCTCGGTTTACGGCCGCCTGCTGGTGGGTGTGACCGACATCGAGATCATCAAGGCACACCGCTACGCGCGTCGTATCGACGAAAAGGAGCTCGCCCTCGACGAGACGCTCCCGATCCTGCGCGAGCTCGTGGAGATGGATCTCGGCACCGCTTCGATCGACCTCGGCCGCCTGGCCAAGGAGTTCAAGTACTCCGAAGAGAAGGATCTGCGTACCTTCCTGGATGCGCAGCTCGCTGACGTCATCGGTACCTCCTCCGAGCTCGATGCACGCGACGTTGTGCTCTACGGCTTCGGCCGAATTGGCCGTCTGCTCGCCCGCATCCTGATCGCGCGTGAGGCAATGTACGGCGGCGTGCGCCTGCGTGCGGTGGTGGTGCGTAAGAAGGGTGACATCGACATCATCAAGCGCGCATCCCTGCTGCGCCGCGACTCCATCCACGGCCCGTTCAACGGCACGATCACCGTGGATGAGGAGAAGGAAATCATCTGGGCCAACGGCACCCCGATCCAGATGATCTACGCCAACGACCCGGCCGAGATCGACTACACGGCGTACGGCATCAACAACGCCATCGTCGTCGATAACACTGGCGTGTGGCGCGACCGCGAGGGCCTGTCCCAGCACCTGCAGTCCAAGGGTGTGGACCGCGTGCTGCTTACCGCGCCGGGCAAGGGCGACATCCCGAACATTGTCTACGGCATCAACCAGGACATGATCGGCGACGAGCGCATCCTGTCCGCAGCGTCCTGCACCACCAACGGCATCACCCCGGTGCTGAAGGTGATCAACGACCGCTACGGCGTCAAGCACGGTCACGTTGAGACGGTTCACGCGTACACCAACGACCAGAACCTGGCCGACAACTTCCACAAGGGCAACCGTCGCGGCCGCGCAGCGGGCCTGAACATGGTGCTCACCGAGACCGGCGCGGCGAAGGCCGTGTCTAAGGCACTGCCGGAGTTTGAGGGCAAGCTCACCGGCAACGCCATCCGCGTGCCAACCCCGGACGTGTCCATGGCTGTGCTGAACTTGGACTTGGAGAAGGACGTTGAAAAGGACGAGGTGAACACCTTCCTGCGTCGCGTGTCCACCCACTCCAACCTGCGCCAGCAGCTCGACTACATCTACTCGCCTGAGGTTGTGTCGACGGACCTGCTTGGTACCTCCCACGCATCCGTGGTTGATGGTCTGGCCACGATTGCTTCCGGCAACCACCTCGTGCTCTACGTTTGGTACGACAACGAGTACGGCTACTCTCACCAGGTGGTTCGCGTTGTTGAGGACATTGCGGGTGTGCGCCCGACCGTGTACCCGGCACGCAAGGAGCCGTCTGAGATTCAGTAGCGCGTTTGCTTAGCGACGACTCCACCGCCCCGGCCGCATTCGGCCGGGGCGCTTCGTCGTGTAGTAAGGGTGTGGAATAGCTGGCAGTTCCGTAAAAGATTTAGATAAGGCATATAACTAAGTGGTATCATTCCTGTGTTTTACCGTTCGTTTCCCGTGCCTTTGCTTCGAGAAAGTTGAATGACGCCCATGTCTCGCTATTCCGATGACCCCCGTCGCGTACACCGCCCACGGGGCATGCGCATCACCGCAGTTGCGACGGTGCTCGCGCTTGCCGGCACGGTCGCCGAAGTCCCGCTGGGTACCTTCACGCCGGTCGCGCACGCGCAGAGGGCGCCCATTCTGCAACCTGGTATCGACCATGGCGAGGTTCGCATTGAAAACGGCAATTGGCGAGGAGCGGTCTTCTTCAACGGATCCGTGCGGGTGAAGACGGTATCCATCGAGTTCGTGCCGCCGGAAACCGCGCCCCCGCCGCTCTTCGCAAGTACTGTTAAGTCAGCGCCGAAGGATGATCCGGTATTCAAAAGAATCCCTGAAGTCTCGCAGTTCAAGCTTGATCACCGCGTTTACAGAAACCGCCAAGAAGTTGTGCTGAAGACATATGATGTCACCGTCCACCGCAGCATCGCGACAACCCCCTCAGGCAATTATGCGATTCGACTGCGCTATGAGCTACCGGAAGAGTTGCAGGTAGAAAGAATGCACCGCCTGATCCTTTGGGGGATGGGCAAGGGCGGTTATCCGACTCCGATGGCCGGTGGTGGCTCCCGGTACACCGTGCCTATGGTCAACATGGCTTCGCCGGGCAAGGTGCGTGTGCATAATCCGGACGAGGAGCCAGTCGGCCGCCCGAAGGTGTTGGTGAACAGGAAGTGGACCAACCGCCAGGGCAAGGAAATCGTCCTCCAGGGTGAGGAAGCGGTTGCCGATAACGGCTCCTACTGGCTGACCTCCAACAACCCAGGAACGACGTACCAGATTGGCGTGCGACCTCCAGCGGGCTTTGTCAGCCCGGCGACCAAGCCGTGGAAGGACGAGGCCACCGCCCCGGATTTTGATCTGTACCCGATCACCGTCACCGGCCGGGTGATCGACGACAAGGGAGTCGGCATCTCCGGTGCACGTGTGACCGTCGGCGGTAAGTCGGCCCAGACTGATCAAAGCGGTAACTTCACCGTGCCCAAGGTTCCGGTGCCCAAGGATCCAGAGGATAAGTACACGCTGGTCGTGGGCGAAACTGAGGACAGTCAGGGGACAGAGGTTGAAGGTGTCAAAGTAGAGGATCAGCGCGTCAACCGCATCGCGGACCCGATCGTTGTGCAGCGCAAGCAGCAGTACGGCAAAGTCAGCGGCAAGGTCAACGGGCTGCCGGAACGCACCAAGGTGAAGGTGCGTGTCGTCGGTACGAACACTGTCGTAGACACCGATGAGAACGCGGAGTTCACCATCCCGAACCTGGCGGTGGGCAAGCACGTGCTCGAGGTCGTCCCAGAGTCGCTGCCGAAGGGCTATTCGGTGACCCAAACGGCAGACGTGGACGTCAAACGCGCAACAACCGCGAACGCAAACTTCACCGCCACGCGCGATAAAGGCAGCATCTCTGGTGTGATCTCCGGCGTGCCGGCCGACAAACAGGTCAAGATCCGCGTCACGGGTCCCGAGATTTTGGAACAGACCGTCTCGGGCGGCCACTACAGCTTCCCGGACCTGCCCACCGGGGACTACCGCGTCGAAGTGATCAACAACTCCGTGCCACGCGGATACTCCGTCACGGGCCCGCAGAACGCCAAGGTGGAAAAGTACGAAAACAGGACTGTTGGGTTCGCGGTGATTGCGGACAACGTCACGGGCGAGATCAAGGTGGTCGACGACGCCAACAGGCCAGTTGCCAATGCATCAGTCACCGTTGACGGACGGACCGAAACCACCAATGCGGAAGGCCTTGCAACGTTTGCGGATCTCGCGCCGGGTGCCTACACCGCCGCAGTGTCTGCTGCCAGGGGCAAGTACAGCGGCGCATCCCAGGGGTTCGTGCTGTATCCGGGCGATAATGATCCGGTGACGGTGAAGGTTGGTTCACTGAACCAAACCGGTGGCATTGTTGTCGACGATCTTGGTCAGGCTGTGGAGGACGCGCAGGTCGTCGTCAAGCAAGGCTCCAACGTCATCGGCACTTTCCCGACCACCCCGGAAGGCAACTTCAACGCCGGCGCGCTGGCTGCAGGCAACTACACCGCAGAGGTGGCCCGCACCAACACGTACGACGCGGCGAGTGCAAACTTCACAGTCGAACCCGGCGGAGACACCGAGTCAGTGATGCTCAAGGTCGCGCTGCATCGCGGATCCATCAAGGTTGGCGCTTCGGGGCCGTTGGCTCCGACGGGGGTGTTCCTCAACGGCGGCCCGAACAACGAGTACCTGCCGATTGAGGAAGCCGGCGGCGACTACGTCTTGAATGACCTGTACCCGGGCGAGTACACCCTTGGTGGGCGCGCGCCGGAGGGGTACACGATCGAAGGCGGCGGTGCTGTCACCATCAACCCAAATGAGACGTCGGAAAAGACACTCAACGTTGTGCGCAACCTGGGCAATATCGCAGGTAGCGTCACTGGCCTGCCGAGCGGACAACCCGCCGAGATCCAGGTACGTGGTGCAGACCAGAACACCGCTGGCGTGAAGAAGACTGCGCCCGTGGTCAATGGGACGTATTCGATTGCTGATCTGCCAACGGGCACCTACACCGTCGAGATTGATGGCCCGCAGGGGTATTCGGCGCCGTCGCAGGCCGCGAAGGTGAAAAAGGACAGCACCGAAACGCACGACTTTGCGCTCGCGCTGGACAAGGTGGACCTCGTCTTGCAGGTTGTCGACGACACCGGCCACCCCGTCGCCAACGCCAAACTTGATGTCGCCGGGCGCACGGTGAATACCAACGCGGAAGGCATGGCTACGGTCGAGGACATCCTGCCCGGAACCTATACGGCCAAAGCTGCCGAAAGCGAGACCCACAGCGAAGGCAGCCGGGAAGTCACGCTGCAGCCCGGCAGGCACGGCAGCGGCGAAATCCTGGTGAAGACGCTCAACGCGGTGGGCGGCACGCTTCTCGACGACCTCTCCGCACCCGTCGCCAACGCCCCCATTCGCATCACCCAGAACGGTGGGGAAGTCGCCGAGGATACGACCGACGCACACGGCAGGTTTAACGCGGGCAACCTGCACGCCGGCGAATACACCGTGCAGGTTGAATCCAGCGACAACCACGGAGGAACAACCAAGCGTTTCAGTGTGGAGCCGAACACGCCGCGCGATCTGGAGCTCACGGTGGCGCTGGTCAAGGGGTCCGTCAACATCTCGGTCACGGGTGATGCGGAGCCAGAGTCGATCACGATCACGGGTGGACCGAAAAACGAAACCCGCAAGGTAGAAAAGGTTGACGGCAAGTACGTCGTCGATGGCCTCTACCCAGGTGATTACACCGTGACCGCAAAGGCACCGAGCAACCACACCGTCACACGTGAAAACGACGGCAAGGTCACGGTCAAGCCAACCGAGCAGTCCAACCTGGGCATTACGGTGAAAAAGGAGCCGGCGACGTCGAATCCGGCCCCGCAGCCGGATCCGTTCGTGTGGGCACCCGTGGTGGTGCACGCCGGCGAGGTAGGCATTGGCACGCCGACGCGTAAGGGGAGCAGTGACCCGGTGCCGTCTGGGTTCACCACCAACGGCGTGGAAAAGGTCATCTCCGGCCACAAGACGGAACAGGTTGCGCCGAAGGATTCCTGGATTCGTGTGGAGCAGGACGGCACGGTCGTCGCCACGCCACCGCGCGATGCCGCGCCCGGAACTTACCGCGTAGAGGTCAACACGCCGACGGGCCAGCGCGAGGTCGTCGAGGTTGTCGTGGCTGAAGAAAAGCCCATGGCCGATCGCTACACGGTCGAATGGGCGAAAACCCCGGTGCCTGCTGGTGTGGAGCGCTCCTCGAGCTCGCCGCGTGCGCAGGTGGTGGAGCGCGGCTTCACATACGACGACCGCGTGCTGCCCGCAGGTACAACGTTTACAACGGACGCCAAGGGCGTGACCATCGACGCCAAGGGCAGCATCACGTTCAAACCGGAGGCCAACGCAAAGCGCGGCTCCCACACGGTCCCGGTCACGATCACCTTCCCGGACGGCAGTCCCAAGACGGTCAACGCCGTCTTCGAGGTCGGCGAGCCCATGCTGGCAGACCTGGCAAACCTCGGCTACGAAGACGAGATCATGGTGGTCCCGGGACTGAGCGCAACCGTGCTGCGCACCGGCGACGCTGCGTTGCCCGAGGGGACGACCTTCAAGATGAAATCCGGGTCGAGCCTGGGCGGCTGGTCCGCGACGGTGGACGCGAACACCGGCGACGTGCGAGTCAACGCACCGAAGGTGAACGCGCGTCCGCTCACGGTCAAGGTCATCGCCTACTTCCAGGATGGTTCCACCAAAGAACTTGAAGCGCGCGCTCGCTTGGCCACAGCTTCTGCACACGCCGTGAAA
>ERZ1031299.110-NODE-110-length-8665-cov-4.646341_pt1 | contig 8665 bp, 10 predicted proteins | sample MGYA00518214_ERZ1031299 | MGnify/ENA primary metagenome ERZ1031299 (study PRJEB33718, sample SAMN03159825) | human skin metagenome | collected 2014-02-25 | study: EMG produced TPA metagenomics assembly of the PRJNA266117 data set (Human skin bacterial metagenome and... | reverse complement strand
GCACTGTTGCCAGCATGAACACACCAGTGGACAGCCCGGCAAGGGATGCAGACTGTCCGGCATCGATGACGGCTGTGGGCACTACCGGCAACAGAAGCGACCAGGCGGCGAAGGCGGATGCAACGGCGACGAGCACCGGGATCAAACCACGGGCCCGCCACACATTGGTTAGCGAATCAACCTCGTCGCGGGTAAGGGGCCGAACTCCGAACATCTCACATCACCTCCACCAACATCAGCACACCACCTAGGGCTGCCATAACTGCAAGAAGCGCGAGGACGGCAGTCACCGCTCTTGAGGAGCCGTTCTGATACGACGACCACACTCCACCGACGAGGATGCCTGCAAGGAGGAACAGCAAAAGAATGAAGAATGTGTTTCCGGCACCTGTCACTGGGCGAACCTCCTGCGTTATTGGCGCGTTCAAGCTGTGTACGCCGTCAGTGTAACGACGCAGTCCGATTCCGGCCGTTCGGGGCCTTACAGACGGCTGTCGTCATCCCCGCGTGGTTCACGCGCATAGGCGCGCAGGTTGCCGATCCAAAACACCAGACCAGCTGTCAGCGGCGCAACAGCCCACCCGACCCCCGGCGAAACCGGCGGGACAAGCGTGAAGCTCGATCCGGTTTCCAAGACATCGTGGGTAGGCCTGGGGTGCAGTTTGAGGCTCAACCAGTCACCAAACAAGTAGATCGAGATCGCGCCGAGTACGGCAACGGTCATGATCCACAGCATCCACCACACAGAACCGCCGACCCTGCCGCGGCGCACGCTGCGCCACCCCACGGCGCCAAGCACCACCCCGAGCAGGAGTGCCAGCAGCACAAACCACGCAAACCCTGTGAACTGTACATTCACAGGGCTTGCCACTTCGTCGACCCCGATACCGCCGCTTTCTGTGACCACGCCGACGTATGCGGGACGAAGACCACCCCAGGCGAAACCTCCAGCGATACCGAGGAGCAGGGCTAGCGCGAGCAGCCCTGCACCAGATCCCATCACTAGTTGCAGAACTTCCAGCGGCCGTCTTCCTTCTCGAAGATCATGACCTGGGTCTCTTCACCGTTTGCGTTCTTTGCAGTCAGGTTGGCAGACGCACGGTTACCGTCCACACGAACGTCGGAGATGCTGACCTCGGACTTCGGCAGCTCGAGCGCCTGGCCCTGCTGCTCAGCAAGGCGGCCCGCCTCTTCAACCTGCTCAAGGGTCAGACCCTGACGCTCCAGTTCCTCCATCATCGGGTCAGCGACTGCCTTACAGGAATTGTCCAAGATGGTGCGGGTCCAGTCAGCGAAAGAACCCGGGTTCAGCACAGCACGTGCAGTGTCTTCCATCTGCTTGCGGTCTTCGTCGGTACCTTCCTGTGCGCCCTCGAGCGGCTGGTTGGTGTTTTCCGGCATGCCGTTCTCAAACGGATTGGCAAGGGTCGGCGCCTCGCCCTGGTTGCCGCCCTCTTCCTTCGACTCCTTCTTCTTCGAAGTCGTGGCGGTTGCCTTCTTCTCGTCCTTCTTGGCGTCGTCCTTCTTCTTGTCCTTCTCGTCGCCCTTGTCAGCTTCCTTGGAGACGGTGGACTCGACAGCCGTATCGGCCGGAGCAGCCTCAGCAGCGGTGGACAGGCCTCCGGACTTGCCCTCGTCGGAGGATCCGCATGCCGAAAGCGGAAGTACGAGCATTGCTGCAGCTACGCATGCTGCCATGCCGGACGTAGTGTTCATCTTCATCTTTGACTACCTTCCTAGTTTCACCCCATCCGTTCGCTGGACGCGGGCAACCGTCTTGGGCGTGGATTGACGCCACGACGGGACGTTCGTCCCAAAGAGTACCAACGCAACGCTTACCTGACGGTTGAACGTCCGTACTATTGTTCTGAATGGTTCCTGTGAAGTCACGTAAACCCATGTTTCGGCCACTTCGGTCTAGGGTGGTGTGTCATGCAATTGTCTCGCGAGCGCATCACGCAGGCGGCGCTTGAGCTGCTGTCTGGGTACGGTTTGGCTGATGTTTCCATGCGGCGTGTGGCGTCGTCGCTGGGCGTCGCCCCCGGCGCGTTGTACTGGCATATCGCCAACAAGCAGGAGTTGCTCGCGTCGTTGGCGGAGCATATTGTGCGCCCGCTCATGAGCGATCCAGTTGCCGACCCAGCTGAGCTAAGTCGCGCGCTGCGGGAAGCGGTGCTCGGCATCCGCGATGGCGCAGAGGTGCTTGTGGCTGCAGTGAGTCAGCCGGACGCTGAGGTTCGCGCCCAGTTGTCGGAATTGTTTATTGCGTCGGTGCGTGAGTATTCGGGTGAGGGGTCGTCGTCAAGCGAGATGCGTGCTGTGGCTCTCGGCCTGTTGCATTTGACGCTTGGGGATGCCGCCGTGCACCAAGCAAGCACACAACTTGCGGAAGCGACCGGCAGTGTTTCGGACACGTACGAAGACGATTCTGCGCAGACGCATGCTGCGGCCGTGAAGTTTTTGCTGGACGGTTTGGCGCAGCATTCGTAGCCCGGGCAGTGTCGAGCGGGTGCACTATGCTCGGGCAGCATGACTGAGACGACGCATCCGGATCTGCAGCAGCAAGTCTGGCCTGGCTCCGCACATCCGCTGGGCTCGACGTTTGATGGGGCGGGGACGAACTTTGCACTGTTTTCGGGGGTTGCTGATGCAGTTGAGCTTTGTCTTATCGACGACACCGGCGCCGAAACGCGTATCCCCCTCGACGAGGTGGATAACCATGTCTGGCACGCTTACCTGCCCGGTGTTGGCCCAGGTCAGCGTTATGGCTACCGCGTGCACGGGCCGTGGGACCCGGCCGACGGCAAGCGTTGCGATCCCAGCAAGCTGCTCGTGGACCCGTACGCGCGCGCCTTTGATGGGGAGTTTGATCAGCATTCCTCGCTGTTTTCCTACGACGTCAACGCAGAAGAACCTGGTACCGGTCGCAATGAAGAAGACTCGCTCGGCCACACGATGTTGTCGGTGGTGATCAACCCGTTCTTCGACTGGGGCGACGACCGCGCGCCGAAGATCCCTGATGAGGAGATGGTGATCTACGAGTGCCATGTCAAGGGCATGACACAGACCCACCCGGGCATTCCTGAGCAGTTGCGCGGCACCTATGCGGGTATGGCGCACCCGGTAATGGTGGATTACCTCACCGACCTTGGTGTGACCTCGATTGAGTTGCTGCCGGTGCACCAATTTTTGCAAGACGACCGCCTACTCAAACTCGGGTTGCGCAACTACTGGGGCTACAACACGTTCGGTTTCTTCGCCCCAGAGCACAGCTACGCCTCCTCCTCTGCCCCTGGCGATGCCGTGGCCGAGTTCAAACAGATGGTGCGCGCCTACCACGAGGCCGGCATCGAGGTGATCCTGGATGTGGTATACAACCACACCGCGGAGGGCAACCACATGGGCCCGACAATTGCGTTTCGTGGCATTGATAACGAGGCGTATTACAGGCTTGTCGACGACAACCGGTTCCTCTATATGGACTACACCGGCACCGGAAACTCACTGAACGTGCGCTACCCGCACTCCCTGCAGTTGATTATGGATTCGCTGCGCTACTGGGTCACCGAGATGCACGTCGACGGGTTCCGCTTCGACCTCGCCTCGACCCTCGCGCGCGAGTTTTCAGACGTGGACCGTCTGGCCACCTTCTTCGACTTGGTTCAACAGGACCCGGTGGTGAGCCAGGTCAAACTCATCGCTGAACCGTGGGATGTGGGCGAAGGCGGCTACCAGGTAGGTAACTTCCCTGCCCTGTGGAGCGAGTGGAACGGCAAATACCGCGACACCATGCGCGACTTTTGGCGCGGTGAAGATTCCACGCTCGGTGAGTTTGCCTCGCGCCTCACCGGCTCATCGGACCTGTACCAGCACAACGGGCGCCGCCCTACCGCGTCGATCAACTTCATCACAGCCCACGACGGGTTCACCCTGAATGATCTGGTGTCCTACAACGACAAACACAACGAAGCCAACGGCGAAGACAGCCGCGATGGCGAGAACCACAACCGGTCCTGGAACTGTGGTGTGGAGGGCCACACGGACGACCCTGTGGTGCTCGACCTGCGCGCACGGCAGCGCCGCAACTTCCTGACCACACTCTTGCTATCTCAGGGCACCCCGATGCTCGCTCACGGCGACGAGATCGCACGCACCCAGGGCGGTAACAACAACGTGTACTGCCAGGACAACGAGACGGCTTGGATGGACTGGTCCAACCTTGAAAGCGCAGCAGACCTGCACGAATTCACGCGTCGGCTCATCGCTTTGCGCCGAGATCATCCGGTGTTTCGCCGCCGCAGGTTCCTCGAGGGCGGTGCGCTTGGCGACGACGAACACGGCCGAGAGATCGCTTGGCTCACCCCCGACTGCCGTCTCATGACACAAGACGATTGGAACGCCGCCTTCGGCCGTGCACTTATGGTTCACCTCGATGGCGAAGCGATCGCGGAACCCGATAGCCGCGGCCAGCGCATCGTGGACGATTCATTCCTTCTCATGTTCAACGCCCATTATGAGGACATTGACTTCACTGTTCCCGGCGCAAAGTTTGGCGACGAATGGGAGATCGTCGTCGATACGACTGGCCCCCTCGGCTACCGTGAAGACGCACAACCCATCGGTCCGGATTCGACTGTCACCGTCGGCCAGCGCTCGACCGTGGTGCTGCGCCGTACGCAACCGCCCGCTGGAGCGGGCCGAAAGGAAGACAACGCCTAAATGATTTCCGCTCATGGTGCAACGTTGACTGTGACCAACGACGCCCTCACCGTGACCCCAACTGCCCTCCTCGCCTCGCTGCGCGGCGACTCCTCGGACCGCACCGTCAGTATTGCGGATATCACCGGCGTGGATATCACCGAAGGTGACGCATGGTCGCCGACCAAAGTGGATGTTGCCACCACCGGTGCTCCGCTGACCGTCTGGTTCGCACCGGGAGACGTCGATGGCGCAAAGAAGTTGCGCACGCTTCTCGACGACGCCAAGCACGGCAAGGCCCCCACCACCGCTACCGCCGACGGCGGAGCAGGCATTCCTGGCTTCTCCTTCGTCGGTTTCGATGTGGAAACCGCGAACCGTCGCTGGGGCTCGATCTGTCAGATCGGGTTGGTCAAGATTGTCGACGGCGAAGAGGTCGAGCGAAAGTCTTGGTTATGTAAGCCGCCTGCCGGTTTAGACGAGTTCGAATCCGGCAACGTTGCTATCCACGGCATTTCTGCTGAGGATGTCACTGATGCCCCAGACGTACGCGACTGTATCGCGGAAATGAGCGCCTTTGTCGGGGATTTACCCCTTGTCGCGCACAACGCACAGTTCGATGCCTCCGCACTTCGCGATGCTTGCTTGGCCTCCTCCATCGCCGTCCCGAAGATGCTGTTCGCGTGCACGTTGGCACAGGCCCGCGCTACCAAGCTGGATGTGGCAAACCACAAGCTTCCAACCCTTGCGCAGCACTTCGGCGTTTCCTTGGACAACCACCACGATGCCTGCGAAGATGCCGCTGCGTGCGCCGGTGTGATGGTTGGTCTCGCCCGGGAGGCCGGCCACACTGGCAGCCTGATGAGCTTCATCCACGACACCGGGTTCACGCTCGGATCGATCGACGACGCCCGCGTCACCCCTGTCCTCCGCGACCGCTCCGGTGCCGGCCGCGCGGTGCAGGCGAAGCAGGTCGCCGAAGGTGGTGTCGCTGCTGCCGTTGCCGCCACCGCCGAGCCACGTGGTTCCAACCAGGCCGGGCCGGTGAAGAAGGAGCGCAAACCCGCTCCGTGGCAGTCGGTGGCCACCCCGGACACCGTGCCGGAGCCAGATGCTCAAGCCGACCCGAACGCTCCTCTGTACGGCGAGCACGTCACCTTAACCGGTGAGTTCGAACCGCACGATAAGGGCGAGTTGTGGGACGCGATTGCGAAGCAGGGCGCGCAGGTGGGCAAGAACGTCACCAAGAAAACGACCATCTTGGTTGTCGGCGAATGGTCGAGTGTGACCTCGAAGGAAAAGCGAGCCCGCGAACTGCAGGAAAAGGGCCAGGACATTCAGATTTGGCAAGCCCCGAAACTGCTCGAGGCGCTCGGTCTGTAAAAAGTTTTGGTTCGGATGGAACCGGGGCGGTGTTGGCTACGTCTAACTGAGTATGTACGTAGTAGAAACTCTTCCCCGCCCTGTCCACCAAGATGCTATTGAATTGCGGCTGGCGCGTCGCGACGACGTCGCGCCATCGTCGTCATCACGTTCCTGGCTCACGCCTGGCTTTTCGGCCTCGACCGCGTTTATCAACCTTGCACCGCGCCTGGTGTGTGTCTTTACCGTCGACGACGGTCCGGCGCTGACCCACCAACAAATCGGTGAGCTCACGCCGAGCATGAACCAGCTCTGGAATGGTGCCGCTGACCGGTTGGCGAAGCGGGCGCTCGTCGACACGGGCGTCGAGTTTTTGGTGCGCAATCCCGCTGCCGCGCTGGAGCAGACCGGCCTTCCGCCCGGTTTAGAGGTAAGTGGACACGGTGTGCCACCCACCGCGTGGCTCGCTCACCCGAAAACGTTTACGGTGATGCACCGCCATTTCCAGACGGTGCTCGACCCCCACCACGAGCTGGTCTACGCCACCCGCGACGACCAGGAACTGTTTATCTTCGACGCACCGCTGCATCACGTCCACGACATCCTGGGGCGCGGCGCGCTGATGACATACTCGGTCGGCTTCCCGCTAATGCACGATCCGCCAGTTTCCGGGTAAGCTCACCCGCCGACATGAGCACTTCAAAACAACCGGCCAAGCGAAACAAGGAAGCTGACGACACAATCGCACGTCTCGGCTCCACCTACTTCGCTTGGGTAAACGCACACGAGGACGTGGCGATGACCTTCCGCCACGCCCTCCATGAACTCATGCGCGATGCCGGCGTGAATTTCGACCGCGTAGATGCACGAGTAAAGTCCTGGACCTCGTTGAAGGAAAAAGCCCGCAAAACTCGCGACGGTGAGTTGCTCTACCCCGACCCGTGGCACGACATCAAAGACATCATCGGCGCCCGTATCACCGTGCTGCACTCGACCGAGATCCCTGCAGTGCAGCGCCTGCTCGCCGACGAGTTTGAGGTGTTGCGCAGCGTGGACAAAGCCGAAGAAACCCGAGTCGCCGGCAACTTCGGCTACGGCTCGCACCACCTTGTCGTCCGTGTTGAGGAGCAATCCGAGGGCCTTGAGGAGTTCGTCGGCCAAGTCTTCGAGGTGCAGATTCGTACAGTGCTGCAGCATGCGTGGGCGGAGTTTGAGCACGACATCAGGTACAAACGCTCAGCGGAAAAACTCGACCCGCAGGTGGACCGCGCGTTCACCCTCGCCGCGGGACTTATCGAGCTAGCCGATCAGCAGTTTGACCAAATTTCAACCTTGGCAGACCCGCAGGAAAAGGTGCACACCGACGTGGACACCGAAATCTCGCCTGAGACACTGCCGGGCATTCTGACCGTGTTGCTTGGCAGCCAGTTTCCGCTCTCACGCGCGGGCGACTACCGCTTCCTCACCGAGTTGCTGCGTGCCCACGGCATTGAGCTTGTCTCGGACGTTGCGGACCTGACCAACCCGGCAGACATCGAGGCTGTGTCCAACTCGATGAACTACTCATTCGTCCCGGGGCAAGTGCGCATTATCGACGATCTGCTGCTCAACCGGTTCGGCACCGAACACATCGAGAAAACCTGGGATTCGGGAAACCGCCCAGAGGTGCGCCGCAAGCGTCTGAACGGCCGTCTAGCCCGGCTGCGCAGCAGCATCGATTAGCTGCGTTTAGTTCCGCCGCCCCATGAGGCGGTCGATTTCGCGGCGTTCCTTCTTCGTGGGGCGCCCAGTTCCGCGATCGCGCACAGGAGGTGCCGCGAAAAGTTCACGTGGCGGTGGCGGCGGACTGTGGTCGATGTAGCAGGTGCGCGCCACCGGTGCGCCAACGCGCTTCGACACCGTCGCTGTAACCTCGAGAATGTACTCGTGGTGGTTCTTCCATACCCGCACCGTGTCTCCCGGCACGACCTGGACGGCAGGTTTGACTGCCTTGCCACCGATCTTGACGTGCCCAGCACGAACGGCTTCGGCGGCCTGGCTGCGTGTTTTGAAGATCCGCACGGCCCACAGCCAGGCGTCGATACGGACGGCTTTGCCTGACGGTTCGATCAAGGCGCTAGTAACGGTCCTGGTGATTGACGATCTTTTGGACCTTGTTCCAATTCACAAAACCACCCGCAACTCCGATGACGAGCCCAAGCACCAGGATCGTCCAGGACTGCATCAGCAGACCGAACGCGATGCCGCCGGCGAGGCCGCCGCCGGCCCACACCAGCGCGTCGCGCGAGTATTTGCGCACGGCGGCTTTTCGTTGGTCGATCGGGTTGTTTGGGCGCGGCTGCATAGTCATGGCATGCAATTCTAGCGCGAAGTAGACAACTCGACCCACTGTGGTCCGAGCGTTTTGCTTTCTGCTTGGCCTTGGGTGGCGGCGGCGAGGAGGTCGTCGATACGCTCACGCTCCCCCGGTTCGAACGCGAGCGTGTACGTGGCGGCAGCTCCGTATTCGACGTCTACGACTTCCACCCCAGCGTTGCGTAGTTCTGCTTCGATTCGGCCGGCTTCAGCATGCGGAAGGTCCACGGCAACTTGCTCACGCATGGCG
>ERZ1031299.100-NODE-100-length-9391-cov-4.621358_pt1 | contig 9391 bp, 8 predicted proteins | sample MGYA00518214_ERZ1031299 | MGnify/ENA primary metagenome ERZ1031299 (study PRJEB33718, sample SAMN03159825) | human skin metagenome | collected 2014-02-25 | study: EMG produced TPA metagenomics assembly of the PRJNA266117 data set (Human skin bacterial metagenome and... | reverse complement strand
ACCGCGAGACCGCTGAGAAGCACTACGCAGAGCACAAGGACAAGCCGTTCTTCGGCGATCTGGTCGACTTCATCACCTCCGCTCCGCTGGTGGCTGGCATCGTCGAGGGCGAGCGCGCCATCGAGGCGTGGCGTCAGCTCGCTGGCGGCACTGACCCGGTGTCCAAGGCAACCCCTGGCACCATTCGCGGCGACTTCGCCCTGACCGTTGGTGAGAACGTCGTGCACGGCTCTGACTCTCCGGAGTCCGCTGAGCGCGAGATCGCTATCTGGTTCCCGAACCTCTAAGCGGTAAGTCCGCTTCCCGGCACCGTGCCCCGTGTGAGGGGCGCAGGTGCCGTTTTCGTTTCTACGAAGCGAAACTCTATGATTTTCTACGGCTTTTATTGGATTTAAAGAAATCGCATGTCTACACGATGCGATGGAGGGTAGATGGCAACGTCATCACGGTCCGAGCAGGCGCGCGCGATTGAAAAGCGCGCAGCAATTCTTCACGCAGCAACTGAATTGCTGCTCAACGAGGGGCTCCGCGGCGTGACCCACCGGCAGGTGGCCGCCGAAGCAAAAGTGCCGGTCGGGTCGATCGGTTACTACTATTCCACGCGCGAAAAGCTCGTGGTCACATGCCTGGATCAGCTTTTTGAGTCCCGCCGTAAGGTGTTCCACGAGATCATGGGGGGCAGCGTCGACCTGAAGGACCCTGTGCAGTTCGCTGAAGCGGTTGTCAATGTCATCTCGTGCGCACAAGCAGAGCGCGTACGCCAGACGGTCTATGCTTTCGTTGATTCCGAACGCGAGCCGGGCGAAGTGCAGGCGTTTTCCTCCGCTGGTCTTGAGGAGCTCAAGGGCATGGTGACCAAAATGATGGAACAGCATGGTGTGGACGGTCTGAACTCCACCCGTGTTGTCCAGGTAGCCGTCGGTGCTGCGGTGACCGAAAACCACCGCGACGCCCCGGTTTCTGCGGTGATTGATCTCCTGCGTGTCGCCGAGCAGTAGCGTCGCGTATCTGTGGCACGAAAGTTGTGCAAGAATGAGTCTCAGGCGACGAGCAAGGATGACTCGGAGCTGAGAAACTTTTGCATACCCGTGGCACACGATGTTCCGCGCGGCTGCTCGGTAGTCTTGCCGGCGCCCGGACATGACGGTTGGCCACGGCAGGAACACTGGAGCGTGCCGCTTTGGCTAAAAATAAATCAAACCGTTTCGCCGATTTTGACCGCTCGGCGCTGTCGGAAAAGACCAGGGTGTTCAACCTGGCGAAAATGCTTGATGTCCCATCGAAGGACTTGGTTGTCGCACTCGCAGACTTAGGTCTGGTGAAGGTTGCGCAGTCTACGTTGACCAAGGCGGAAGCAGACATGCTTCTCGACGCCTTGGCGGCAGGTGCCAGCACCACATCCGACCCTGAGCGCGATAAAGAGGCGGATGAGAAGATCCGTAACCGCGTGCGCAAGGACGTGGAAAACGAGATCCACCAGATCGAAGAAAAGGTCGAGGCGGAACTGCAGACGGCTGAAGAACCGGCCGAGGAGCCTGCCGAAGAACCAGCGGAGGAACCGGCTGAGGAACCGCTCACCGACATCGAGCCCGATATCACCCCGGCGCCGCAGGAGGATCCGGAAGAGGATCGCATCCCCGCTACTCACGCGCCGCTGTTTAAGGCACCGACGCGTTCGGAACGCCGCCGCGCCACCCGCAAGGCGAAGCCGGCCGAGGACACCGCCTCACAGAAGCAGCAGGTAGACGAGCCACTCGAAGATGGCCAGGTAGAGGATTCGGGTGAGGGTGTCGTCGATACGCACAGCGAGATCGACGAGCCTGTGGCGATCAAGGGGTCGTCTCGTCTGGAGGCGCAGCGCCGTCGTCGCTCGGAGCGCCGCGAGGAACACCGCAAGCGCTCCCGCATTGTGAGCCAGGCGGAGTTCTTGGCGCGCCGCGAATCGGTCGAGCGCCACATGGTCGTGCGTGAACGGGAGCGCCACGACGGGCAGGGGCGGATCACGCAGGTTGGTGTGCTTGAAGACGGCATGCTCGTCGAGCACTTTGTTACCTCCGATGCGCAGGCCTCGATGATTGGCAACATCTACCTGGGGCGTGTGCAAAACGTGCTGCCGAGTATGGAAGCTGCCTTCATCGACATCGGGCAGGGCCGCAACGGTGTGCTCTACGCCAGCGAGGTGGATTGGAAGTCTGCCGGCCTCGGTGGGCGTTCGCGCCGCATCGAGCATGCGCTGAAGTCCGGCGACCAAGTGCTGGTGCAGGTGACTAAGGATCCGATCGGGCACAAGGGTGCACGGTTGAGTACCCAGATTTCGCTCGCGGGCCGCTACCTCGTCTACGTCCCGGGTGGGCGCAGCGCAGGTATCTCCCGCAAGCTGCCGACCCCGGAGCGCAAGCGCCTCAAGCAGATCCTTGCGGACGTGGTGCCGGGCAAGGGCGGTGCCATCATCCGCACCGCCGCAGAGGGCGTCAGCGAGGAAGCGATTGCTGCGGACGTGAACCGTCTGCACAACCAGTGGACCTCGATCCAAAAACGTGCCGAGGAGGAGAAAAACTCCAAGGGTGCCAAGCCGGTAACCCTCTACGAAGAGCCGAACCTGCTGGTCAAGGTTGTGCGCGACCTGTTCAACGAGGACTTCACCTCCCTGATCGTGGATGGCCGGAAGCCCTGGAACACCGTGCACGCGTACGTGCAGTCGGTTGCGCCGGATCTGCTGGATCGGTTGGAGAAGTTCGACCGGGGCGCCCACGAGGGCAAGGACGCGTTCGAGGAATACCGCGTCGACGAACAGATCTCCAAGGCACTGTCGCGCACCGTGTGGCTGCCGTCGGGCGGCACGTTGGTCATTGACCGCACTGAGGCGATGACGGTGATCGACGTCAACACCGGCAAGTTCACCGGCTCCGGTGGCTCGCTGGAGGAGACGGTCACCTCGAACAACCTCGAGGCGGCTGAGGAGATCGTGCGTCAGATTCGCCTGCGTGACATTGGCGGCATGATCATCATCGACTTCATCGACATGATCCTGCCGGAAAACCAGGACCTCGTGCTGCGCCGTCTCAACGAGGCGCTGGGCCGCGACCGCACGCGCCACCAGGTGTCCGAGGTGACGTCGCTGGGCCTGGTGCAGTTGACTCGCAAACGCCTGGGCACCGGCCTGTTGGAGACGTTCTCCAAGCCGTGCGAGTGCTGTGACGGCCGCGGTGTTGTGCTCACCGAGGACCCCGTCGAGGCCGAGGAGAGGAAGCCCGACCGCCCTGCTCGCAAGTCGCGCGAGTCGAAGCAGTCTCAGCGCAAGCCGCAGCAGAAGCAGCCGCTTGACGACGACCACATGGACGAACTGCTCGACTCCATCTTCTCCTCTGACAAATCTGCAAACGGCTCCGCTGAGGAGCCGACTGAAGAGTCGGCTGGCGAAGAGAAGCCGCGCCAGACCCGCCGTCGCGGGCGCCGTGGCGGCAGCCGTGGCCGCGGCCGCTCCGACGCCCCGAAGCGTGGTGAGCAGCGCACTGAGCAGCGTGATGGGCAGCGTGACAGCGCCACCACCCTGGAGCGCGGCGAGCGGTCCGACAAGCCGGCGCAGCCAGAGAAGCCGACCCAGACGTACGAGGAAGCGGTTGAGGAGTTCGAGGCCTCGCCGCGCCGCAAGCGTCGCACGCGCGGCAACTCCCGATCCGATCACAGGCCGCGCCGGGAAGACTTCGAGCAGGAGTCGCAAGCGCAGCAGGAACAGCAGGTACAGCAGGAAGAAAAGACCCCGAAGCGCAGTGCGTCTCGTAAATCGAGGAGCGCAGAAGCAGGGGCAACCGTGCAGGTGACGACGAAGACGAACCGTCGTGGTCGCCGTCGTGTTGTCCGCAAGTCGGCAACCTCTGCGCCGGTGCGTCAGCACGTCGCAGCGGATCCGGAGGACAAGCCGGTGAAGAAGGAGACTCGTCGACAAGCACCTGCTGCACGACGTGGCCGCCGCCGTGCTACCCGACGTGGTGGCGGGCGCGGTTTGGAGTAACGCGTAGGGGCGGTGTAGTCTTTGGCAGTCGCTGTTTTGGGGCGTGCCGCCTCGTTGCCTTTGCATGCGGGCACGGCTGGCCACGTTAGGCCCTAAAACGCTTAAGTTGTTCCATTCCGACCTCGTTGCATGCCGGGGTTGGGCGAGTAGAGATAAGGGGTAACCCTCTATGTACGCGATCGTCAAGACCGGCGGCAAGCAGTACAAGGTTGCCGAAGGCGACCTCGTCAAGGTCGAGAAGCTTGAGGGTGAAGCAGGCGACAAGGTCGAACTCACCCCGGTCCTTCTCGTTGATGGCGCAAACGTCACCTCCGGTGCCGACGCTCTGTCCAAGGCAAAGGTCTCTGCGGAGATCGTTGAGCAGGGCAAGGGCAAGAAGGTCAAGATTCTGAAGTACAAGAACAAGACCGGCTACAAGGTCCGTCAGGGTCACCGCCAGCCGCTGACCACCGTCAAGATCACTGGCATCAAGTAACCAACTAGGAGAGATTGAACTATGGCAACCAAGAAGGGTGCATCCAGCTCCTCGAACGGTCGTGACTCTGAGTCGAAGCGCCTCGGCGTGAAGCGCTTCGGTGGCCAGCAGGTCAAGGCCGGCGAGATCATCGTCCGCCAGCGCGGCACCAAGTTCCACCCGGGCGACAACGTCGGCCGTGGCGGCGACGACACGCTGTTCGCACTGGCCTCCGGCTCCGTGCAGTTCGGCATCAAGCGCAAGCGTCGCATCGTCAACATCATCCCGGCTGACGGCCAGGGTGTTGCTTCCGAGGTCCTCGAGCAGGCTGAGGCAGCAGGCGTTGTTGAGGAAGGCACCGCAACCGCATAAGTGCGTGTAACGCTTTGGCGTCGCAGGTCCCGTGCATTCGGGCTTGCGGCGCTTTTTGCATATCATCGTCCGTGTTACAGAAAGGCGGAAAACAACCATGGCTCAATTCGTTGACCGTGCCACCCTGCACCTCCAAGCCGGCGATGGTGGCCACGGCTGTGTGTCCGTCCACCGCGAAAAGTTCAAACCCCTCGGCGGTCCGGACGGTGGCAACGGCGGCCACGGTGGCGACATCATCCTTGAGGTTTCCACACAGGTCCACACTCTGCTGGACTTCCAATACCGCCCGCATGTGAAGGCGAAGCGTGGTGGCAACGGCGCGGGTGATTGGCGCAACGGTGCACGCGGCGAGGATCTCGTGCTCGAGGTGCCGGTCGGCACCGTTGTGCGCAGCGAAGAGGGCGAGGTGCTCGCAGACCTCACCGTGCCTGGCACCCGCTTCATCGCTGCAGAAGGCGGTTTCGGTGGGCTGGGCAATGCTGCGCTGGCTACCGCCAAGCGCAAGGCACCGGGCTTCGCGCTCAAGGGTGAACCGGGCCAAGCGCTGGACCTGATCCTGGAACTGAAGTCCATGGCTGATGTGGGCCTGGTGGGTTTCCCGTCGGCGGGTAAGTCGTCGTTAATTGCAGTGCTCTCCGCGGCAAAGCCGAAAATTGCGGACTACCCCTTCACCACGCTCGCGCCGAACCTGGGTGTGGTCAACGTTGGCCATGACACGTTCACCATCGCCGATGTGCCCGGGCTGATCCCGGGGGCAAGCCAGGGCAAGGGGCTTGGTCTGGACTTCCTGCGTCACATCGAGCGCACCGCCGTGCTGGCTCACATCGTGGATGTGGCCACGATGGAGCCGGGGCGCGACCCGATCTCTGACATCGAGGCGCTGGAGCACGAATTGGATACCTACGCCGAGGCGTTGGATATGGACACCGGCCTGGGCGATCTGCGCGAGCGTCCCCGCATTGTGGTGCTGAACAAGATGGACGTGCCGGAGGCTAAGGAGCTCGCGGAGTTCCTCAAGGACGACGTCGAGGAGAAGTTCGGCTGGCCGATCTACATGATTTCCACCGCCACCCGCGAAGGTCTTGATGAGCTGAAGTGGGCGATGTGGGAGATCGTCAAGAAGGCCCGCAAGGCTCGCCCGAAGCCGGAGCGCACTGCTGAGGCTGAGGTGATCCGTCCGCGCGCGGTGGGTCGTTCCAACCGTGGCGGCATCGAGGTCACCCGCGACCCGATGTACCCGGAGGGTTGGCTGGTTACCGGTGAGAAGGCTGAGCGTTGGATCCGCCAGACCGACTTTGAAAACGACGAGGCCATCGGCTACCTCTCTGACCGTCTGAACAAAGCTGGCGTGGAGGAAATGCTGCGCAAGCTCGGCGCGGAAGAGGGCGATACGGTCACGATTGGTGAGATCTCCTTCGACTGGGAGCCATCGATCGGTGGCGACCCGACCCTTGCCGGCCGTGGCCAGGACGCGCGTCTTGGTGGCACCGACCGTGTGTCCTCGGCGGAGCGCAAGCGTGCATCGCAGGCTCGTCGTGGCCTGATCGACGAGTACGACTACGGCACCGGCGAAGAGGCCGATCGCGAGCGCTGGCAGGGATAGGGATGTCGGATCTTCGCAGCCAGATCGCGTCCGCACGTCGCATTGTGGTGAAGCTGGGCACCAGTTCGCTTGTCGACGACACCGGGCAGGTCTCCCCAACAAAAATCGACCGCATCGTCGACGCCATCGAAGCCCGCATCGCCCGCGGTACCGACGTGGTTGTCGTGTCCTCCGGTGCAATCGCAGCCGGCATGGTCCCACTCGGGTTGAAGACGCGCCCGCGTGATTTGGCGACAAAGCAGGCCGCAGCCTCGGTCGGCCAGATCCACCTGGCTCAGGTGTGGGGTGCCTCCTTCGCCCGCTATGGCCGGACGACTGGCCAGGTGTTGCTCACCCAGTCCGATGCAGGTTCGCGTGAGCGCGCCCGCAACGCGCAGCGCACACTCGAGCGGCTGCGTCAGATGGGGGCGGTGCCGATTGTCAACGAGAACGACACGGTGGCCACCTCTGAGATGCGCTTTGGTGATAACGACCGGTTGTCAGCGATCGTCGCTACGCTGATCGCTGCGGACGCGTTGGTGCTGCTCTCTGATGTGGATGCGCTCTATGACCGCAACCCGGCTGAGCCTGGGGCAGTGCGTATCGACGAAGTCCGAACCGGCAAGGACCTCGAGGCCGTCCAAGCCGGCGACGGCGGTGTCTTCGGCACCGGTGGCATGGCCGCGAAGGTGTCGGCGGCTCGCCTGGCTGCACGTGGCGGCGTGCCGGTGCTGCTCACTGCAACGGAGAACATCGACGCCGCGCTCGACCACGGCCAGGTGGGCACCGTGTTCCATACGCGCCCGGGCCGGAAACTTTCGGCGTGGAAGTTCTGGGCGCTCTACGCGGCAGACGCGGAGGGTGTGCTGCGCCTGGACAACGGTGCGGTTGAAGCCGTAACACGTGGCGGCACGAGCCTGCTCGCGGTGGGGATCACCGGGATCGAAGGCGAGTTCCACGCTGGCGACATCGTGGAGATCCTCGGGCCCGACTCTGAAGCCATTGGCCGTGGCGAGGTGGCGTACGACGCCGCCGAACTCGCCGGGATGCTGGGTCGCCACTCCGACGAGTTGCCCGAACACCAGCGCCGCCCAGTCGTCCACGCGGACTACCTGAGCAACTACGCGTCCAGGTTGTAGTCCAGGCTGTAGGCGTTAGCGGAACAGTTCGGTGGGCATCCGCCAGATTTTTTCGCCGAGTGGGGTGATGCGGGTTTCGGGTTTGATCTTCATCAGGAAGTTTTCGTCGCTAGCTGTGCGCGGAAGGTAGGCGAATCCTGGAGTGTTGGTCAGTCCCATGATGGGCGGGTAGGACGGGTCGTAGTCGATGACCACGTCGAATTGGCGGAGGCGTTTCATGAGACCGTTGGCGCGTTCGCGGGACTCGTTTGTCAGTTTTCCGGGCGCGACCATTTCGTGGCCGATGAGCCGGAAAGCGACGAAGGTGGCGTTTTTGGTGAGGGCCGGATCGACGTCCCAGGGCAGGTTCTCTTGGACGGTGGTGATTGGAGAGGTGTAGCCGGCTTGTTTTGCCAGTTGATGAATGTACTGGCGGGAAACGTTGTACTCACGGGCGATTTCTACCTGTCGGTAACCGTTTTCCATCATGTAGATCACGAGCTCGGGCGAGAGGGGAGTTGTCATAGGCAATGCACTTTCTTCTACAGGTGTCGGGGAAACACTACAGGTCCTATAGGTGTGATTAAGCGAGTTTTCTTGAGGAATTCTTGACGGGCACTGTTAACTTCCTTACAGGGGTGGCGCCCGTGCGATCGTGGACACTCGAATAGTTCCAATGTCGGTGCCGGGGGTCGGGTTCTTCCGTACTCTGGGCAGGCATGAAGTTCACGTATTTGCCAAAGCCCAAAGACGAGCCCATCGCCGCGCTGGAGGCACAGGGCCATGAGTATGTCGCTCTCGAGGACAACCCGGACTTGGTACTGTTCGGCGGCGGTCCGAAGGATTTCCCGGATGAGCTGCCCGACAGCGTGAAGGTCGTGCAGATCCAGTACGCCGGCATTGAAGGTCTGCTGGAGGCTGGCATCCTGACTGAACATGCGGCCAACGGTGTGCGCTTTGCTAATGCGGGTGGGCTTTACGACGACACCGTGGCCGAATCCACCCTCGCCCTCCTGCTTGCCGTGGAGCACCGTATGAAGGCCGTGGATCGCGAGTGGAACAACACACAGCTGTTCAAAGAGAAGGAGTACCTCTTCGATAACAAGAAGCTCGCCCTGATTGGTGCTGGTGGCATCGGTAAAACCCTGATCCGCTTCTTGGAGCCGTTCGGTATGGAGATCACCGCCGTGAACCGCTCGGGCAACCCGGTGGACGGTGCGGACCGGACCGTTGCCATGAAGGATGCCGACGAGGTCTGGGCCGATCACGATTACTTTGTGCTGCTCACCCCGTTGACGGAGGAGACCCGCCACATGGTGAACACTGATCGGATTGAGCAGATGAAGGACACGGCGGTCGTCGTCAATGTTGGGCGCGGTCCGCTGATTGATACGGAGGCGCTCACCGACGCACTGGTCAACGGCAAGCTCCGTGGCGCTGGTCTTGACGTGACGGAGCCGGAGCCGCTGCCGGCGGACCACAAGCTGTGGGACCTGGATAACTGTGTGATCACGCCGCACACCGCGAATATCCCGCGGTACATGGAACGCCGCATCGGGGCGCTGGCGTTGAAGAACTGGGACCTCTTCGAAGCGGGGGAGAAGATGTCGACCGAGGTCGACGTCGAGGCCGGGTACTAGCACGAAGTCTGCGGGCTACGATTGCCGCATGACTGCCCAACAGACTGATCAGCAACGCCAAGCCGAGCGCGACGAGGTACTCCAGAAAGTACAGCGTGCCAAGGATGTTGCCCCGACGATTGCGGTGCTGCCGACACCGGCGAAGGATGCGGTGCTGTTGGCGGCAGCACCGCAATCGTCGGGGCAACATCCTTGGCACGCTGTACTTTCTGG
>ERZ1031299.96-NODE-96-length-9695-cov-4.792012_pt1 | contig 9695 bp, 7 predicted proteins | sample MGYA00518214_ERZ1031299 | MGnify/ENA primary metagenome ERZ1031299 (study PRJEB33718, sample SAMN03159825) | human skin metagenome | collected 2014-02-25 | study: EMG produced TPA metagenomics assembly of the PRJNA266117 data set (Human skin bacterial metagenome and... | reverse complement strand
CTGCGGCATCGTGCGTGGCGGCCAGAACGAGTGCGCCCCCGTCCGCAGCTCGCCGCAGGAGCGCGATAACTTGGTCGCGGTTAGTGGGGTCGAGGGAGGCGGTCGGCTCGTCAGCGAACACATAAGCCGCGCCGCGGAGCAGGGCTCGGGCGATCGCCAGCCGCTGCTGCTCGCCTCCGCTGAGAATAGCTGCCGGCCCGTCGAAGGGGACATCAAGACCGACTTCGCCGAGGGAGTGCAGCAATTCTTCTTTGGAGTATTGCTTCCTGGATAGTCCGAGGGTGAGGTTATCTTCGCAGCTTAGTTCGGGAATGATTCCGTGGTCTTGGTGGATTATCGCTGCGCGTTCTCGCCAGAATCTCCGCCTCCGCTTCATCCTCCACGCGGAGGCATTCTCACCGTCTATCCGGAGGAGGCCGTCCGCCGGCGGCAGGAGCCCGGCCAAGGTGTTGAGCAGCAAAGTCTTTCCGGAACCGCTGGCTCCACAGATGGCGACAAAGCCTGGCCCGGGTAGGGAAAACGTTGCATTTTCCACGAGGGACTTCTTCACCATCCGCGTGCTGCGCCCCACAGAAAAAGTCGACTCCGCGGCGAGACAGAGATGAGAGGTGGAAATCTCCGGCGGCAGAGTGGGGGACTGATTGGGGCTAGCCAATGACATTGTGACTCCTAGGGGAGGCGGACATGTGCTGAGAAATACTGAGACGGGCAAAACCGAGGTAGACGATTAAGACAAGGCAGCTTAGCGCGGTGAAGGTGTAGAGGAACGGGTTGGGAAGCAGTAGCGGAGCCAGGACGGACAATATGACGACAACTGTCAGGCTGACCAGTTGGCTTTTGAATAGTCGCCACATCGTTTTGTCCGGTGATTGCCCAGCGCTGTGGAGGAGTACCAGGAGGCGACGGTGAACTCGGAGCTGGATGCGCGCCTGGACTATCAAGGCCGCAAGCGTGGCGAGCAAAGCTCCGAGGACGCTCAGGATATTCAGCCAGAACAGCGCCGTGCTGGCTACTAGTTCGGCCAGACCGCGATCGGCCGCGCGTACCGGGTACACGTAGCCTTCGAGGCCGGCAGCGGTAAGTTCTGGACCCAGTTCCGAGAAATCCGCGAAGAGCAAATTTTCACTCGAAGCTGTGGAGCTTAGGAAGTCTGCGTCGAAGCCGGATAGATCGTCCGTTTCAAGCACGTAAAAACAATCGCCGGGAACCAGTTCCCCCGACATTGTTCCACTAATGAATCCGACCGCATGATCGGCACTGACCGGACCAATTTGCGCAGACTTAAGGAGCAGGTCGCCGGATTCCTGAGCCCACAGATCCACGGAAGCTGCGAAATGCTCTTGGGCTGCGGAATAGTCGACCGAGTGGTTGTCGTCTCCGGGACGGAACTGATAATCCTGCAGATCGTGCCATTGGCGGTTAGCAAGTGCCACGGGGCAGGAGTCCGGCACACCGGTACCTTCTTTCGGCAAAGTATGGCTGAGGACAGCCCCGTGCTCCCGTTCCCAGCTGAGCGCGAAGTCGCGGAAGTTCTGCTGCACACTGGGCGGCAAGAGCTCGCCTCCTTCCGCGCGGCCAGCAGGGCCGTCGAAGTTGGCTGAAAAATGCAAGGCTCCAAACTCCGCGAGAGATTTCCAGGTCTGCTGGGCCTCGGATTCCTGCTGGTAGGAGCGGAGCGCAGCCGCTGAGCTAAGACCCGCTGCTACAAAGGTCACGCAGGTAAAGACCGAAATTACTTTCAGCGCTTTTCCCGCCGCCTTCTCTGCGGGGGCACGCTGCCCCAGCAGCGCTACTGCGCGGCGCAACAATGGGGCGGTGACGGCTACGGCCAAACCGGTGGTGGCCAGGGCCAAGCCTATCCCGGCGGCGTAGAACCTGAGGAACAGGAAAGCAAAAGAATAGCTTCCTTGGCGGGCGAGGAATGTACTCGCAAGGCCAATGAGAACTAGGTGTGGGAGGATGACAAAGGCCCATTGCCGCCAATTGCCTTTTTGACTGCGGTGCCCGCCATTTATTGTGCGCAGCGCTGCCAATCTAAGACCGGAAACCCGAAGAACAAATACCAGGGCAAAAAGGGAAACGACAAATAGAAACAGGATCGCCACCAACGCGGGCAGGCGGAATACGACCGATTGGATGAGGTGAAGGAACTGCGTCTTTTCGCTTAGCCTGAGCCCGTCATTCCTGGCCGATTCGTAGAAGTGGTTCGCATTGCCACCCGTTGCTTTGGGAACCAAGACGTAGTCACCGTGGTAATCCAGCGACCCAAGCTCACTGGACGCTTGGCTCAAGGCATCCGGCCGGTTGAGCCGGGGAATGCGTTCCGGTGCTGGATAATTTTGCTCCAGCGGGATGAAAACCTCGTGGGAAGTCCCGCTTGCGTCATCGGTGCCAGTCAGCCGGTAGATGGAGTAGCCGTTCTGCTCGGCCAATGAAACCAGTGAGTTACGGATTACCGTCGGTGCGTAGTCTGACTCAAGTTCCTCCGCGAGTGAAGTCTTAGGCTCGACGTAGTCAAGACTAAAGGTTGATTCGACCCCTAAGGACAAGGGCTTGGTGGAGTCAACCAGGGCTGTCAGCAGCCACCCAGTAGTCGCGATGACTGCAGCAAGAAGTAGGCTCAAAAGCCCAAGTACTAGGGGTCGAATGCGCATGAGTTCTAGCAGAAGTTGTAGTAGTAGCTGTCCTTAGTGCCCGGCAAATTCGTTGCCGAAAGCTCGGCGATCGACTTCTGGCCGCCGCGGGTGTTGATGCTTCGTTGCGTTCTGCCGTTGACGGTCACAGTCGAAGTATGGCACCGATTCGTCGGGACGGTCCACGTCCTTCTTTGATGCAGAGATCGATTGATCGACGTAGGTATGCACGACGTCCCAGCCGCGTTGCTCGGCGAGGGCTTCGCAGTCCTGACGCTGCCGGTCGATGGCGAGGCCGTCCATGGCAGCATCTAACGAGATACGGAGGTAAATAGCAGCGCGTGTAGTCATACGCTATTCATAGCGTATTTAGGTTACATTGAAACGAAACTCGACCACGTCGCCGTCGACCATGACGTAGTCCTTGCCTTCCTGGCGGACCTTGCCGGCGGCGCGGGCCTCGGCCATGGAGCCGAGCGCGTCCAGGTCTTCGAAGCCGACGATCTCGGCCTTGATGAAACCCTTTTCAAAGTCGGAGTGGATCACGCCTGCGGCCTTCGGGGCGGTGTCCCCCTTGTGGATGGTCCAGGCGCGAGCCTCCTTCGGGCCTGCGGTGAGGTAGGTCTGCAGGCCGAGGGTGTCAAAGCCGGCCTTGGCCAGGGTCTTCAAACCTGGTTCGTTTTGGCCGACGGCGGCGAGGAGCTCGGCTGCGTCTTCGTCGTCAAGTTCGAGCAGCTCGGTTTCGGTCTGGGCGTCGAGGAACACAGCCTCGGCCGGGGCGACGAGTTCGCGCAGTTCCTGTTTCTTCGCCTCGTCGGTCAGCACGGCTTCGTCGGAGTTGAAGACGTAGAGGAACGGCTTGGCGGTCATCAGGTGCAGGTGGTGCAGCAGTGCCAGGTCGATATCGCCGGTCTTGGAGGCGGCGAAGAGGGTGCGGCCGTCTTCGAGAATGGCCTGGGCCTTCTTAGCCTCCTCGGCCTGGTCGGCGACGTCCTTGTCCTTGCGGCCTTCCTTCTCCAGGCGTGGCAGGGCCTTTTCGATGGTCTGCAGGTCCGCGAGGATCAGCTCGGTGTTAATCACGTCGATGTCCGAGGACGGGTTGACCTGGCCGTCGACGTGGATGACGTTGTCGTCGGAAAACGCACGCACCACCTGGCAGATCGCGTCCGCCTCACGGATGTTGGCCAAGAAGGCGTTACCCATGCCCTCGCCCTCGGACGCGCCCTTGACGATGCCGGCGATGTCCACGAAGGACACGGTTGCTGGCAGCACGCGCTCCGAGTCGAAGATCTCCGCCAGCCGATCCAGGCGCGGATCCGGCAGCTCCACCAGGCCGATGTTCGGCTCGATGGTGGCGAACGGGTAGTTAGCGGCAAGCACCTCGTTGCGCGTCAGCGCATTAAACAAGGTGGATTTACCGACGTTGGGCAGACCGACAATTCCAAGAGTAAGGCTCACGGCGCTCCATCCTATCCCACGTTGTGGCGCTGGTTGTGAGGGGTTCGTCGCAAAGCAATGTGCAGTGGGGCACAATAGTTCGCGTGACCGCTCCGAATCAGACTGCAGACAAGCGCGACGACCGCGTCGATCGCATCGTGGTGTTTAACGCCTGGGTTTCCTCCGGGGCGAAGTTTACGCTGCGCCTGCTGGTCATCGCGCTGTTTTTCTTCGCAATCGGCAAGCTCATCGGCGCCTTTTGGGTCGGCGTGTTGCCTGCGGTGCTCGCGCTGATTGTGTGCACGGTGCTTGCCCCGGTTGCGAGCTGGCTGCGCAACCATAAGTTCACCGACGGCATCGCGGCCATGGTGACCATGTTGCTGTTCTTCGGCGTGCTGGCAGCCCTCGGCATGATCGTCGCCCCCGATATTGTGGGCCAATCGCGGCTGCTGTACATCCAGGCGCTCGAGGGTGTGCAGCGCCTGCAGTTGTGGGCGCAGGGTCCACCGCTGAACGTGAATCCGGAGAACCTGAACGAGGGTGTCGACGAAATCACGCGGTGGGTCCAGAACCAGGCCGGCGCCATCGCCGGTGGCGTGTTCTCCGGCATCAACACCGCAGCAGGCCTGTCGGTGACGCTGATGGTGCTGTTCGTGCTGACCTTCTTCTTCCTGAAGGACGGCCACCGCTTCCTGCCGTGGCTGCGCGGCGCGACGGGCGGACGCACGGGACTCCACTTCACGGAACTGTTGACCCGCGCTTGGAACACCCTGTCGGGCTTCATCAGGGCGCAGGCGGTGTGTTCCCTCATCGATGCGCTGGTGATCGGCATCGGCATTGCCATCGTCGGCGTTCCCATGGCGTTCACGCTTGCGATTATTACGTTCGTTGCAGGCTTCATCCCGATCGTCGGTGCGGTGGTCGCGGGCGCGCTGGCGGTCCTGATCGCACTGGTCACGCTCGGGTTCACCAAGGCCCTGATCGTGCTCGGCATCGTCCTGGCCACCCAGCAGCTTGAGGGCAACGTGCTCTCTCCCCTGCTGCAGTCCAAGGCGATGAACCTGCACCCGGTGATCGTGCTGATCTCCGTGACCGTCGGCGGCGGCCTCTTCGGCCTCATGGGCGGCTTCCTCGCGGTACCAGCGGCGGCGATGATTGCTGTGTTGTACCGCTCCGTTCTGGATATCCTGCGCATCAACGCCGGCGAGGTCCGTGCCGAGGACCTCACCTTCGCCACTCCGGAAGGCAAGCTCATTGCGGAAATCGACGAGGCCGAGTCTGTACACAAGCGCGAGGCGTGGCGTGGCGAGCGTGACTGGGTGAACGCTCCGCAGACCCCCGAAGAGGACGTGCAAGAAGGTGATGAGGACAAGGAGTCGCCCCACTTCGCGTCGAACAGCTTGAAGAAGTTGCGCGAGGTAGGCAATCGCACCATCTTGCGCCGCAGGGAGTTCGAACATAAAAGCGAACCCGACGAGTAGTGTGTCGTGCCGGGGTGGTTAGATCTCCGGCATGCAAACCTCCACGGTCTTTCTCATCCTTGCAACGGGTCTCCTCGCCGGGTTTATCGTCGGGGTGTTCACCGGCGTGGCGTGGTTTCGTCGTTCTGCCCCACAGCCAGCTCCGCCGCAGGATCTACGCCCCGTCGCTCGCGCGTTGAAGGACATGCGTGAGCAGCTTGATGCGATGGATAAGCAGCAGGCGGTGGCGTCGTCGGCAATCGCAGGGCAGGTGCAGGCGATCGGGCGCACCTCCGCGCGCCTCGGTGACCGCACCGATCAACTCATCACTGCGCTGCGCTCCCCGCAGACGCGCGGGCGTTGGGGCGAGATGCAGCTGGAGCGCGTCGTGGAGCTCGGAGGCATGCTCGAACATGTCGACTTTGATACGCAGGCGCACATGCGTATCGACGACACCCGGGTCCGCCCCGACATGATCATCCGCCTCACCCAGGGCCGAAACATCGTGGTGGACGCGAAAGTTCCGTTCGGCTCTTACCTCGACGCGCTGAACACAGACGATCCTGAGGAACACGAGGCCCACCTGCGCCGCCATGCGCATTTGCTGCGTTCGCATGTGGATACGTTGTCAAACAAGACCTACATCAACGCGTTTCAGCCGACCCCGGAGTTCGTCGTGTTGTTTGTGCCAGCTGACCCGTTTTTGGATGCCGCGCTCGGGCTCGATCCGGAACTGCTTGACTATGCGTTTTCGCGCGACGTGGTCATCGCCACCCCGACCACACTGTTTGCGCTGCTACGCACAGTGGCGCTGGGGTGGCGGCAGGAAGCTATCAACGCGTCCGCGAAGGAGGTGCAGCGCCTCGGTGCGGAACTGCATCAGCGTTTATCGACGATGGCCCGCCACTACAACAAAGTCGGCGCCTCATTGGAGAAGGCAGTTGAGGCATACAACGCCACGTTGGCGTCGATGGATTCCCGCGTAATGGTGACGGCCCGCAAGCTTGAGGAGGCCAACGTTCCCGTACGGCGGGAGCAGGCGCCCGAGCTGAATCCGGTTTCAACGCGTGCCCGGCACATGGCGGAGGACAATGACAGGTAAGCTGCGTCAGCGTGTCACATCTTTCGAGCCGGAGCCATTCCCCTACGTCCGCCACCTTTGTTGGGTTGCCGACGGGGTCTGGCCTCGGCATCGTGTTCGCCGCCCTGTTCACCGGCGTGCTGCTGTCGCTGTCCGCAGGTGTAATTTCGTGGCCGTTTCTTGCGCTGTATGCCCTCGCGGTCATCGTGGTGACCACGTTGGTGAACCCGAAGGGGCTTTCCCTGACGGTGACGAGCGCACCATTAATGTTTGTCGCCGCGCTGGTGGCCACGGGTTACTTCATGTCGCGCGAGAGCCTGTCGGCTGGCGGCGCGAGCGCTAAGACTGCACTGCTCGGTATCGCGTACCCGGTGGCGGAGTACTTCCCGGTGCTGTTTTTCACCACCGCGGGCTCGCTGCTTATCGCTGCGGTGCGGCTGCGACTGATCCGTCGGCAAAACGATGCGATTCGCCGACGCGAAACCGCCCAGCGGACCTCGCAGAACCGCAGCAACCGTCGCACAAATTCTCAAGGGCGGAGGGCTCGCGAGCAGGCTCGGTCGGTTCCTGTGCAGGAGTTGTTGGAGCGGGCGAAGTCGGAGGGGGCGCGTCGTCGCAAGGCAAATGCGAGTGGCTCGCGTAGATCCGGAGAAACCGGTGGTTCTTCACGTGCGGTTCACCGCCTCGGCGAGGACTTGTACAAAGGCTAAAGGCCTTGTCCCGATGTCAACGGGGCAAGGCCTTTGGTCGTTCTCGGCGGGGTTTATGCCTCGAGCGGTGCCTCGCGGCGCGGCAGGCGCAGTTCGCGCGGCAGCGAGAAGGTGATGGTCTCCACGGTGGTGGTGATCTCTTCCACGTCGCCGTAGCCCTTCTCCCCCAGATAGTCGAGCAGTTCGCGCACGAGGATGTCCGGCACCGAGGCGCCAGAGGTCACGCCAACGGTGTTGACACCCTCGAACCAGGCATCGTCGACTTGGTGGGCGTAATCGACCAGGTGGGACTCCTGCGCGCCGGCCTCGAGCGCGACCTCGACGAGGCGCTTCGAGTTGGACGAGTTCTGGGAGCCGACCACGATGACCAGGTCACTTTGCGGCGCGATCTTCTTCACCGCGGCCTGGCGGTTTTGGGTGGCGTAACAAATGTCGTCGCTCGGCGGGTTCTCCAAGTTCGGGTAACGCTCGTGCAGTTTGTTGACGATCTCCATGGTCTCGTCGACAGACAGCGTCGTCTGGGACAGCCACACCAGCTTCTGCCCCTCCGGGAAGTCCGGCAGGCGGTCGACGCCGTCGACGCCGTCGACGAGGTGGGTGATGTCCGGAGCCTCACCTGCGGTGCCTTCGACCTCTTCGTGGCCTTCGTGGCCGACGAGCAGGATGTGGTAGCCGTCGCGGGCGAAGCGCTTCGCCTCGTTGTGCACCTTAGTCACCAGCGGGCAGGATGCATCGAGGGTGTGCAAGCTGCGCTCCTTGGCGGATTCGCGCACTGCGGGCGACACACCGTGGGCGGAGAACACGAGGTGGGATCCTTCGGGGACCTCGTCGGTTTCGTCGACAAAGATCACGCCGCGGTCCTGCAGCGTCTCCACCACGTACTTGTTGTGCACGATCTCCTTGCGCACGTAGACGGGGGCGCCGTACTTCTCCAGCGCCTTTTCTACGGTCTCCACGGCGCGATCCACGCCTGCACAGTATCCGCGTGGGGACGCGAGTAGCACTTTCTTACCCTGATCAGTCATGGAACCAACCCTAACGAATCTACGTCAAAAACAGTAGGCGGGTAATTCGTGCCCGCCGGGTACTGTTTACCTGGCAGAAGTACTGGGGAGAAAGGAGCATCGCATGGCACAAGCGCAAGGGGCGCCGCCGAAGAGCACGCCGGAATCGCCGTGGTCTGTGGCCAAGCTCAATAACTCCGTGAAGAGTTGGATTGACCGGTTGGGTTGGCTGTGGATTGAAGGCCAGCTCACGCAGATTAATACGAAGCCGTCGTGGCGGTTGTCGTATATGACGTTGCGGGATACGCAGGAGCAGGTGTCGGTGCAGTTGACGGCGGAGACGTCGCTGCTCACCGGCATGGCTGTGCCGTTGAAGGACGGCGACCGCGTGGTGGCGTATGGCAAGCCGACCTTTTATCAAGGCCGTGGCTCGTTTTCGATGAAGGTGGCGGAGATCCGCCACGTTGGCGCAGGCGAGCTGTTGGCGCGCATTGAGGCGTTGCGTAAGCAGTTGGCGGCCGAGGGCCTGTTTGATCCGGCGCGGAAGCGTCCGCTGCCCTACTTGCCGAAGAAGGTGGGCCTGATTACGGGGCGAGGTTCAGCTGCGGAGCGTGACGTGGTCACGGTGGCGCAGGGGCGTTGGCCGCAGGTGAACTTTGAGATCATCAACACGCCAGTGCAGGGGCCGACGACCGTGCCTGCGGTGATCGAGGCACTGCAGGTGCTGGATCGCGATCCGGACGTGGAGGTGATCATCATCGCCCGCGGCGGCGGTTCGGTTGAGGACTTGTTGCCGTTTTCGGAGGAGGCCCTGCAACGCGCGGTGGCGGCCGCTGGCACACCTGTCATTTCGGCGATTGGCCACGAGCCGGATAACCCGGTGCTGGACAATGTGGCTGATGTTCGCGCCGCCACCCCGACCGATGCTGCGAAGCGTGCCGTGCCGGATGTTGTGCAGGAGCGTGCGCTTATCGACGAAGCACGTGCCCGCATGTCCGCCGCCCTGCGCGGATGGGTGCAGCGGGAGCGAAACGGCCTCGCGTCGATTCGCACCCGTCCTGCCCTAGCGGATCCGATGATGGCGATCACGCGCCGCCGCGAGGAAGTGGAGCGCGCCCAGGCGTTGATCCGCCGCGACATTTCCCATGTGCTGCAGCGTGAGAACCAGCAGGTCTCGGCGTTGCGCGCGCAGGTGTCGGCGCTCGGCCCCTCTGCAACCTTGGCCCGTGGTTACGCCGTGGTGCAGGTGGTTCCGCGCGACCACTCTGGCCCTGAGGTTGTGACCTCTATTGATCAGGCTCAGCCCGGCGCGCAGCTGCGTATCCGTGCTGTCTCTTATACACATCTGACGCTGCCGACGACTCCTTACG
>ERZ1031299.92-NODE-92-length-10312-cov-4.975626_pt1 | contig 10312 bp, 8 predicted proteins | sample MGYA00518214_ERZ1031299 | MGnify/ENA primary metagenome ERZ1031299 (study PRJEB33718, sample SAMN03159825) | human skin metagenome | collected 2014-02-25 | study: EMG produced TPA metagenomics assembly of the PRJNA266117 data set (Human skin bacterial metagenome and... | reverse complement strand
TACGAGATTCGCCTTAGTCTCGTGGGCTCGGAGATGTGTATAAGAGACAGCGGCGGGGCCTTCTCCCCCGGCTTCACACCGAGGTCAACATCCAGGTATTCCTTGCCGGACTCCACAACAACCTTGCGCGACACCTGCGACGGATCCGTCGGGGTGTAGCCATCACGCGTCTTGTACTCCACGGTGTACTCACCCGGCTCGACGTCAACCTTCCAGTTGCCACCCTCATTCGTCACCGTACGGATGACCTCGTTGCCATCCTTATCGCGGATGATCACCGTGACACCCTCGACACCCTCGGTCTCGTCCGGGTCTTCCTTGCCGTTGCCGTTGGTATCCACCCACACGCGGTCACCAAGCGTGCCCGGTGCTTCCGGCTCACAATCGCAGGTTACGTCGACCTTCTTCAGCCCCAGGTCGTAGGTGTCGTTGTACTCGTTCGGCTTCACCGTCACCTTGGACACCAGGCCGGACTCATCTGAACCCGGCACCTTGCCCGTGACTTCCCAACCATCCGGCTGGATGAAACGAATGTCGTACTCAGCGTTCGGATTAAGACCCTCGATCTTCCAGTTCCCGTCCTTATCGGTGACTGCAGAACGCGTCGGCTCACCATCACGCGACACCAACACAACTACATTCTCGAGGCCCTCTTCACCCTCGTCCTGCTTGCCATCACCATTAGCGTCATTCCAAACACGATCACCAACAGAACCAGACGGCAGAATACCCAGATCGATATCGTCACGCTTCTCACCCGGCTTAATCGTGACCTTGGTGCTGACCTGACCCGGCTCCGACGGCACACGATCACCCGGCTTGTACTCCACCGTGTAGTCGCCCGGCTCGACGTCAACCTTCCAGTTGCCATCCTCATCCGTCACCGTACGGATGACCTCGTTGCCATCCTTATCGCGGATGATCACCGTGACACCCTCGACACCCTCGGTCTCGTCCGGGTCTTCCTTGCCGTTGCCGTTGGTATCCACCCACACGCGGTCACCAAGCGTGCCCGGTGCTTCCGGCTCACAATCGCAGGTTACGTCGACCTTCTTCAGCCCCAGGTCGTAGGTGTCGTTGTACTCGTTCGGCTTCACCGTCACCTTGGACACCAGGCCGGACTCATCTGAACCCGGCACCTTGCCCGTGACTTCCCAACCATCCGGCTGGATGAAACGAATGTCGTACTCAGCGTTCGGATTAAGACCCTCGATCTTCCAGTTCCCGTCCTTATCGGTGACTGCAGAACGCGTCGGCTCACCATCACGCGACACCAACACAACTACATTCTCGAGGCCCTCTTCACCCTCGTCCTGCTTGCCATCACCATTAGCGTCATTCCAAACACGATCACCAACAGAACCAGACGGCAAGATGCCCAAGTCGATATCGTCACGCTTCTCACCAGGCTTGATGGTGACGGTGCGTTCGATCTGCTCCGGCTTCGAAGGCACGTTATTCCCAGGCTCGTACACGACCGTGTAGTCACCCGGTTTCACATTGATATTCCAGTTGCCGTCCTCGTCCGTGACCGTACGAGCAACTTCCTTACCGGACGCGTCCTTGAGAACCACCTTTACACCGGGAACGCCCTGCGTTTCGTCTTCGTCCTGGATTCCGTCTTTGTTCTTATCAATCCAGACCTTGTCGCCCACCGAGCCCAGTTCACAGTCGCACGGCTCCTCACCTTCTGGCACAGCGAACCGTGTGTACGCTGCTGCCCCTTTCACAATGTTCGGGCGTGCAGACGTCAGCATCGCACGGTGATGAAGCGTGTCCCCCGACCACTTTGCATCAGAACACGGAGCAGTGCGATCGTAAACCTTCTGGGAGAACTTCATAACAGTGCCTGTTGGCAGCCAGAGTTTTCCAGTGCTTGTCTTCTTGTCAAACGGCCAGCCAAACTTTTGGCCCCACACCGTGCCAGGGTTATCGGCTTCAAAGCGTTCCTTGAAGTTCTCATCCAACGCAGCCGCATTCAGGTCGTCTGCTTCCATCCCAGATGCTTGACCAGTGACACTAGTGCCATCTGGCAATTCGAAGGTGACCTCGGGGTCACCGATAAGGTCCAGGTTGCCATCCAAGGACCCGAGCAGCATTTCCACCATCCAGTGGCCATAGCCGTAACCAAGAAGACGGTGTGTACCTTGCGCTACGCCCGCGCACTTATCTGGATTTCCCTCCTCATGCTCAACCGACGCGTGCTCAGCCTGCCAAACCACTGCTGGATTGATTGTCGTAGAGACTGCGTTGGCAAGACCTACTAGCTCACCCGGTGCAAGACCTTCCTTTAACTTCGCGGTGAGATCCGCCCGAAAGTCATCTTCGCCCGCGTTGATATCGACAATAATTTTGTACCCGTCACCGCCGTCAAGTGGTTGACCACTCGCGTCCTTAAACTCCCCGTCCTTGGCGGTGTACTCCTCCACTGTAATGTCCCTCGAGATCCCACTACCCCAATCGAAATCCTCCTTTGAGGGCTTCTCCAGGACCGTATTTGGAGTTGTAGCCCAGACCACCACAGCCATCGTCCGAATATCGGACTCACCCGCCTCGGCAACATCGGGTTTTGCCCCACCGGAAACTGGGTATGGCGCTTTCGCCGACCCCGTAATCGTGTATTTGTAGCTTCCGTCTGGTTGGATCTTGTCCGTTTCGACTTGCCAAAATCCCGCGTGAGTTTCTTGTGTGGGAGCATCCTGATCGCCGGCGCTTTCCTCGATATCCTGCTGGACCCAAGCACCCGCGGTCTGCGGCACCGCTACTCCGCCGACGCCCAGCGCTACTGCACTCAGTAGCGCCACAACGTTGCGACGCACACGGCCTTTCCTCGTAGTGAACTTCTCGCCCATTTCTACCTCCACCATGAGCAACATATTTTCGCCATACGCTGCCCCAACACCGAGGCAGACTTGTGAAGAACCATACGTCAGGCTTGACAAACGCTGCCAGCGTTTATAGAGAAATTCACCTAAATTTCAGAAACAGCCCCCAAGAAGTAATTGGCGGAGACGAGGGGATTTGAACCCCTGGAGGGATAAACCTCGCCGGTTTTCAAGACCGGTGCATTCGGCCGCTCTGCCACGTCTCCTCGTCGCAAAGCAAGTGCGACGCACATACTCTACAACACGTCGCGCGTCGCTCAATCTCGGTAGCCTGGCCGCATGAAAGCGATCACACTTATCGACGACACCAACCCTCGCTCCCTCGAACTCACCGAAGTGGACACCCCGCAACTGCAGGACGGGGAGGTGTTGGTCAGGGTCACGGCGGCGGGCGTGAACCGTGGCGACATCGTGCAGGCCGAAGGCAAGTATCCACCACCGAGGGGCGAGTCGGAAATTATTGGCCTGGAGTGCGCCGGCGTGATCGAGGATCCGGGCACCACCGGCCGCGAAAAGGGCGAAGAGGTCGGCTGCCTGCTGGCGGGCGGCGGGTACGCCGAATACGTCGCGGTGCCGGAGGGCCAGCTCACGCCGAAGCCTGCGAACCTCACGTTGGAGGAGACCGCCGGCGTGGTGGAGGCGGCCTGCACGGTGTGGTCGAACCTGGGCATGCTCGCCGGCATCCAAGAGGGCGACAACGTGCTCATCCACGGCGGCGCGGGCGGCATCGGCTCGTTTGCCATCCAACTGTGCAAGGCGCTGGGCTGCACCGTCGCCGTCACCGCGGGCAGCCAGGAGAAGCTCGACTACTGCAAGGGCCTCGGCGCGGACGTCCTTATTAACTACAAGGAGCAGGACTTCGACGAGGAACTCAAGGCCTGGGCGGACGTGATCCTCGACGTGGTTGGCGGGCCGTACCTGGAGCAGAACATCAAGGCGCTCAACACCGACGGCCGCCTCGTGGTCATCGCGGTGCAGGGCGGGCCGAAGGGCACGCTATCGCTTGGCCGGATGATGCCGAGGCGCCTGTCGGTCCACGCCACCACGCTGCGCGCCCGGCCGCGTCCGATGAAGGCGGAGATTGTCGCCTCGACGGTGAAGAACGTCTGGCCGCTCATCGAATCGGGCCAGATCAAGCCCAACATCACCGCCACGTTCCCCCTCGCCGACGCCGCCAAGGCCCACGACCACATGGATTCCGGCGACAACACCGGAAAAATCCTTTTGATCGCGTAACCGAGCGCAGCGAGGCTACGCCAGCGAGGCGACTGTGCGCACCAACTGCTCGATGTCGTTCTGGGTATTAAAGGGCGACATGGCGATGGTGACGGCGCCGCCCATGTCGGCGACGCCCATGTCGTCGAGAAGCTGCGTCTGCGTCGTCTGAGCAGCCACAATACCGTGCGCCACCAGGCGATTCAGCACGGTCTCCGACGGCACGCCCCGCACGCCGAACGCCAGGCGCGGGATGCGCTCCACACGCGCATCCTCCGCCGCCTCACCCGTCACACCAACGATGTGCACCGCAGGCAGCGTGCCCAAAAACGTATGCAGATCATCCCGCAGCCCGTTCAAGTACGCGGTGGTCTCCCCCATCGAGTACTTCAAGCGATTGCGTCTCGACGACCTCCCCGCCGCCCCCTCAACCAACGACGCATAATGCTCCACCGTGGCCGGCACACCACCAGCAAGACCCGGCGAGACCTCCAACTCGAGGGCCTCACGGTCCAAACGCTTAAACATCGCCGCGTCACGGAAAATCAGGGCCGCGATCTCCGGGCCACCAAACTGGGCCATGTCCACCGCAGCGATATCGGCACCCCACGCATCCAAATCCAACGGACGGTACGGGGCGTACGCCGACGCATCCACAAGCACCCACGCCCGGGACTTCTCACGCACCGCCTCCACAATGTCCGCAACGCCCACAACGTTGCCCAACTCCGGATGCGCCGCCGGCACCGACACCAAACGCGTCGACCCGTCCGCAATGTCGCGGTACTGCCACGCCGGCAAATCGCCGGTAGCCAGATCGGCCTGCGCCCAAGTCGTCGCTACGCCAGCGCGCTGCAAACGCCCCGACAACACCGGACGATCCACCGGATTCAGCACCATCGACGAGTTATGCCGCAACATCGGACGCATCGCCGACACCAACGCCGAATACAACGCCGGAACACTCGGCCCCAACACCACCTGCTCCGGCATCACCCCAGCCAAATCCGCAATAGCGACCCGCGCCGCCATCGGATACTCCGCCCCCTCCGGCAAACCAACATCCGACCGGGAATGCGACCCCAACACCGGCTCCGGCGGCGGCACCGACGCAGCATTACGGAAACTGCGCGCAACCGCCCCCGCAACCTTCTCCGGCACCTGCGGCGACACATGCGCATTCAGATACGTCCAACCGCCACCCAACGACCCGTAAAGCCCACGGACCCCCCACACGTCATAAGCCACGGCCGACCTCCTTCACGCAAGAACGCCCTTAATTATGCACGTGCGTCCGACACAGCGCACACCACCAGCTCGGGAGCACGAAACATGTGCACTAGGGTGAACTGCGTGCATAACGTAGAACAACTGCGCGATGACGTCGCCCGGATGACCAGCGCCCCTGGCGAAAACACCCCGCCGTCAACATCCAAAACATTCCGGCGAGCATTCGACGACCTCATCCGCGGCTGGGGCCAACACGAGCTCTGGCTCCAACTCGGCTGGCAAGACATCAAACAACGCTACCGACGCTCCACGCTCGGCCCCCTCTGGATCACCATCGCCACCGGTGTGATGTCGCTCGCCCTCGGCCTGCTGTACTCCATGCTGTTCCAAATCGACGTCGCCGAGTTCCTCCCCCACGTCACCGTCGGCTTCATCGTCTGGGGCTTCATCTCTGGCTGCATCAAAGACGGCGCGAATGTCTTCATCGAAAACGAAGGCCTGATCAAACAGCTCCCTTCCGCCCTGTCGGTCCACATCTACCGGCTCGTGTGGCGCCAAACGCTGTTCCTCGCCCACAACATGGTCATTTGGGTGATCCTGGCGCTGATCTTCCGCATCCCCATCACCCTGAACACACTCCTATTCATCCCGGGTATGGCCCTGCTGCTGGTCAACGGCGTGTGGGTCGCCATGTTCTTCGGCATGGTGGCCACCCGCTTCCGCGACGTCGCCCCGCTGCTCGAAGCCCTCGTCCAACTCCTCTTCTACGTCACCCCGATCGTATGGACGACGAGGACGCTGAAGGACCAGGGTGGTGTCGTCGAGAAGCGTGCAATGCTCGCCGAAATCAACCCCCTGTTCCACTACCTCGAAATCGTCAGAGCACCGCTTATCGACGACCCCGTCGCCACCTACAACTGGCTCATCGTCATCGCCTGCACCATCGTCGGCGTACTCATCACCCTGCTGGCCATGAAACAGTGGCGCTTCCGCGTGCCGTACTGGGTCTAGGAGTTACACATGGTTTCCATCGACACCTACAACGCCTGCGTCGACTTCCCCATCTTCGACGCCAAATCCCGCTCCCTGAAAAAGGCCATGATGTCCTCGGCCGGCGGCAAAATCGGCCAGAACGCCTCCAACACCGTCGTCGTCGAAGCACTCCGCGACATCAACCTCCACCTGCGGGAAGGCGACCGCGTCGGCCTCGTCGGCCACAACGGCGCAGGTAAAACCACCTTGTTGCGTTTGCTCTCCGGCATCTATGAACCCACCCGCGGCGTCGCCGACGTGCGCGGCCGCGTCGCCCCCGTCTTCGACCTCGGCGTCGGCATGGACCCCGAAATCTCCGGCTACGAAAACATCATCATCCGCGGCCTGTTCCTTGGCCAGACCCGCAAACAGATGAAAGCCAAAATGGACGACATCGCCGAATTCTCCGAACTCGGCGACTACCTCTCCATGCCCCTGCGCACCTACTCCACCGGCATGCGCGTCCGCCTGGCCCTGGGCGTGGTCACCTCCATCGAACCCGAGATCCTGCTACTCGACGAAGGCATCGGCGCCGTCGACGCCGCCTTCATGTCCAAAGCCCGCGTGAGGTTGGCCGAAATGGTGGAGCGCTCCGGCATCCTGGTCTTCGCCTCCCACTCCAACGACTTCTTGGCCCAGCTCTGCAACACCGCCCTGTGGGTGGACAAGGGCGAAATTAGGAAGGCCGGCCTGGTTGCCGACGTCGTCCGCGCCTACGAAGGCCCCGAAGCCGGCGACCACGTCGAAGAACTGGTGCAGCGCTTCCACGGGTAGGTGTTGGTTGGGCCCTCCAGCCTCCCGCTCGGCCGGTCGGCTGACAAAGTCCGGCGGAATCTGTCAGTCAGCCGCATACTTGCAGGTCAGAAATCGCCCCTGACAGATTTTGTAAAATTTGTCAGGGACGTCCGTCTCCAGATCCCTCAACGCCCGGCGAGCACCTCAGTGATCAACGCCGTCAGTAGGTCAACGAATTTGTGCACGTTGGCGGAGGTGAACCGGAGCACCCTCCAACCGGCGATGGTGAGCCCCGAGTTGATGTCAGCATCCTTGTGCCATTGAGTGGCGGAGTTGTGGTGGGCCCCGTCGTACATAATGCCGATCTTCAGCTCTGGAATGGCCAGGTCAAACCTCGTGAGGATCTTCTTACCCCTGTAGACAGCCACCTGTTCTTCTAGCTCGAGCCCCAGCTTGGAACACACCATTTGGGCAAGTAGGCGGATTTCGGTTTCCTTCGGAGAATCCGCCAGACTGCTTGATTCCGCTAGGGCCCGCGCAACCCACCTTTGGTCGATGATTCCAGGGCTGGCTTGGAGGATCGATAGTGGTTCAACACCGAGGTAACGCTGCACGCAGTCGAGGAGCGTGATTGCTTCAACCATGTCAAGGCTGTGCCCGGCTAACGTCCTCGGCTGCTGCGCCTTAGCCATTTTGCGAATCTCTTTCAGCGCCTGGACTGTGGCAGCCGCGGGGCTGGCAACGCGTAGCGGATAGCTGCCGTTTTTGACGTCCCACACTTCAGTTTTTCTACATCCGCGTCGGACGATTGAGGGGCGGTGGATGTTGCCTTGTCGGTTGCGTTCGGCGGAAGGGTTCATCAGCACGGTGTCTTTCCCTTCGACCAGGTAGGGCAGCCCATATAGGGCCAACGCGCTGTATCCAAGCACCACCGAGCTTGGGTTCTCGATTCCATGGGCAGCCGCGCGGTAAGCAATGGGTGTTTGATAAATGATGCCTTTAGGGTGGCGGCGGGCGTCGGATTGAGCGGTGTCGAATGGGCGTTGGAGGCCGGCTTGGATGTGGAAGTGTTGGCTGATGCGGACGGTTTTCAGCCCTTGTGGGAGGTGTGCCACGTAGAAGAGGCCGTGGGTTGGTCCGACACTCATGCCGTTTCGTAGGTTCGTCATGGTTATTAGACGCAAGAGCGACGGTTTGGGATCCCTCGGGCACAATAAATGTATGACTGCCTTGAATCGCAACGGTACGACTGCTGCCGTGATTGTGACCCATAAGCGTGTTGACCTGCTGCGGAACTCGTTGGAGCAGGTGGTGTCGCAGACGCATCCGGTGGATTGGGTCATTGTGGTGGATAACGGTGATGAGGATGCGGTGCGTGTGCTTGTCGACGAGCTCGCCAACGACAAGGGCGTCTACCTACCAAGCAAGACCAATCTGGGTGGGGCGGGTGGCTTCGCGTATGGGTTCCTGCACGCGCTGGCGCTGGGGGCGGATGCGATTTGGTGCGCGGATGATGATGGTCGCCCGAAAGACCACACCGTCCTCGAAGAGCTCTACCGAACCGCAGAGAAGCATCAGTTGTCGGAGGTGTCGCCGGTGGTGGCGAACATCAACGACCCGGAGAAGCTGGCGTTTCCGCTGCGGCAGGGCACGACGTGGCACCGGCGTGTTGATGAGCTGCAGGGCGATTTTTTGCCGCAGTACGCCAGTCTGTTTAATGGCGCGTTGATTTCGGCGAAGGCGATGGAGCGCATCGGCGTGCCGGATTACCGTCTGTTTATCAGGGGCGATGAGGTGGAGTACCACCGTCGTCTGGCGCAGTCGGGCCTGAAGTATGGCACGGCGTTGACGGCGTTTTATCTGCACCCGGATGGGTCGGACGAGTTCCATCCGATTATGGGCGGGCGGGCGCACGCGCAATTCCCGGACAATGAGACGAAGCGGTATTTCACGTACCGCAACCGTGGCTACATCATTAATCAGCGCGGCATGAAGAAGATGCAGTTGCAGGAGGTTGTCCGGTTCGGGTGGTTCTTCCTGGTGGAGAAGAAGGATCCGAAGGGCTTCCTCGATTGGCTGAAGTTGCTTAGGCGGGGGGCGCGAGAGGACTTTCGCCGCCCTTAGCGCCTTTAAAGATCCAGTAGCGCTGGAGGAGGAAGTTGGTAGTCGTCGCTACGCCTTGTGCGATGACGAAGGACACGGCGTTCTTCCACGAATCTTGCAGGCCTATCGACGACAACGGCTCGTCCGTCACCCTCCACAGCAGCATCTGCACCGCAAAGGTGGTGGCGTAGAGGATGAACACGGCGCTGGCTTTTTTGGCGTCGATTTTGGCGTTGAAGGCGAACTTGGAGTTCAGCACGTAGGCGGAGATGGTGCCGAAGACCCAGCCCACGGCCTTGGCAAGGTCGCGCTGGACGTCGAGGGCTTGGTCGAGGGTGTTGGTGATGCCGAAGTCGATGACAGCGCAGCCGATACCGATGACCAAAAACGGGATGAGCTGCTGTTTTAGGGAAGCGTTCGAGGACACGGGCGTTTACCCTACTAGGCTCGTGTGCCATGAGGAAGCATTACAAAGGTGATGACCCGGACGCGATCCACGAGGCAGCACAGCGTGTCGACGTCCCCCTGTCCGACTTCATGGTGCGCCTGATGGCCGAGGAGCTGCCGTTTGTGGACTCCAAAGGCCGCACACGTATCTATGAGATTCTTCGCGAACACGACGGACCTGTGATTTCGAGCCAAGAAGAACTGCCCGCGGAGATTCGTAGCATTATGGATCTCTAGTCCGGCGGTAGGGTTGTGGGCATGGAACTGACAACCCAATCCCTCTACGGATGGGGCCGTACCGCCCCGTCCACCGCCCAGGTCCTGTCCACCCCTGACGTGGACACGATTGCGGAGGCAGTCAAGCGGGTCGCGGATGAGAACGCGGACCTGCCCGAGCACAAGCGCCGCGGCATCATCGCCCGCGGCCTGGGCCGCTCCTATGGTGACCCCGCCCAGAATGGTGGCGGTTTGGTCGTCGATATGACGCCGCTGAACCGGATCCACTCCATCGACCCGGATTCCGGCATTGTCGACGTCGACGCCGGCGTAAGCCTCGACCAACTCATGAAGGCCGCCCTGCCGTATGGCCTGTGGGTTCCGGTGCTGCCGGGTCCCCGCCAGGTCACCATCGGTGGCGCGATCGGCCCGGATATTCACGGTAAGAA
>ERZ1031299.91-NODE-91-length-10391-cov-4.542763_pt1 | contig 10391 bp, 12 predicted proteins | sample MGYA00518214_ERZ1031299 | MGnify/ENA primary metagenome ERZ1031299 (study PRJEB33718, sample SAMN03159825) | human skin metagenome | collected 2014-02-25 | study: EMG produced TPA metagenomics assembly of the PRJNA266117 data set (Human skin bacterial metagenome and... | reverse complement strand
GGCTCGGAGATGTGTATAAGAGACAGGGTGGGAGATGGCTGCGGTAGTGACGTCGAAGAGTTGCGCCATCTGTTTTTGGGTAAGCCACGCGTCGTGTCCGACTACCTGGAGGCGCACCTGTGCCTTTCCGTCGTCGGTGTTATAGATGACTACTTCGTCTGGATGGGTCATATCAGTCGTGTGTCCTTTCGTAGAGGTCCTGCCAGGTGGCAAGGATGTGCGTGGTCACGCCGAGCTCCCGCGCTATTAGGTTTGGGCTGGGCCCATAGAGACGTTCCTCAAGTTCGTATTCGACAGGGGAGATAAGCATACGTGCCGCCCACCTATCGGCGGCTCGCTCCTGGTGCTGTGCAAACCACCCATTCTCGTGAGTCGTATGGCCGAGAGTAGCGTGGCGAGTTCGTGGGCGAGGGTGCACAGTTCCTCGACCGGGTGCAGACCCGGAGCGAGCAGATTCAGGTTGTGCTGTGGGAACCATCCCCCCTTGGCGGGCGAGGAAAGCCACCCCACGTCGTCCACGTCGCCCCACACATTCATAGCGGTGGCCATATCAAGCAAAGCAACGTGTTTCGAAGACATCAGTGCGCTTTACTTGGAGTGAGAAGTCGGCAGTTGGGTCACACTGGCAATGTGCGGGTGCACCGCCTCCTCATGGGCAGAAGGAGCAAGATGGGTCAGATCAACCGGTTCGACGAACGTGTTTTCAAGCAACACGTCGCCGGGCTCATTGACCCGCCAACCACGCCCGGAGATCTGCATACGCAGACTGCGATAACGCTTGTAATCGATCAGGTCGAGTTCATGCGCGCGCCGCACAATCGCCTGGATTGAGCAACCCCACTGCGCTTTCAGATTCGTATATTCAGCAAGCGTGGTCTCTGGCGTAATCTTCCCGCCAAGCAACTGACGCGGCATCAGCAATGCATTTCGGGCGTTGCCGCCAGAAATGCGGGAGGAGGCTATTGAGCGTTCCAAGATTGTGCGGCATACGCTGCGCAAGTTGCGCATTGATTTGATGCCTCGAGCTTCCCCGATGGATATCGACGTGTGGGAACGTGAGTTTGGCGACCAGGTGGTTCAGTTGATCGCGAGGGCACAGGCGGAAAACGCCGCCCTGGTGGACAAGACGATGAACCTGGAACTGATGGCCAACGGCTGGCAAGATAGCCCGATCGGCATGCTCAACTCCGACGCGTTTGCCGGGTACATGCCGGATGGGGATCCGCTGGAGATCATTCCGCGCGCGGTAGCCAAGCGTGTTCGTGAGCGCCTGGCGCTGTATGAGGAGCCGACGCCACAGGAATATCGCCAAGCATGGGAAGCCGGTGGAATGCTCTTGGCGACGATTACCCAAACCGCGTTGATCGATACCCAGCGAATGGCGAAAGCAGTTGCCGGCCTGATGCGGCCCAAGACGCTCTACGTTCGTATGTCGAACCCGCCATGTTGCGCGCGATGCGCGATTCTGGCAGGCAAGCGTGGCTATTGGGGCAAACCGTTTCTGCGGCATCCGGGGTGCGATTGCACACAGGTTGCAGTCCCGGATGACGGCTCCATCCGCTTCGAGGGGCCTGGTTTCGACGTTCAGGCCTACTGGGACTCGTTGAATGCGGCAGATCAAGACAAGGTCTTTACCAAGTCTGGTGCCGCAGCGATTCGCGCCGGGGCTGATATCAACCAGGTGGTCAATAGCCGGTTGGGGATGTCGGCGGCTGGCCAGTCGTCTACGACGATCGGCACGACGTCACGCTCGAAGACGATGCGGTACTACTACGGACGCCCAAAGGGGTCTGTGAAAGGCATGCCTCGTGTGCAGCGGCTCAGTGTGCCGGAGATCATCAGCCGCACGCAGGGCGACCAGCAGCACCGTGTGGAGTTGCTATACAAGCATGGCTACATTCGCTCGGTCCGTCCTGGCGTGTTGCCGGAGAAGGTGCGCGACTTGGTTGCTGACCCGGCTCGCGCGCGACATCAGGCACTGTTCGAGGAGTTTTCGAAGATTGCGCCGTCGATTGACCCGACATTGCCGGTAGAGCACATTACAAAGCGAAAGCCTGCGAAAATCACCAACAGTGGTCACATACGCGTGAGAGGAGGCCATGCGTATTCTCAACTTTCACCGATACGTGAAGAAATACAAGCAATTCGGCAGACACATCCTCAAGCGACTCTTGCTACTGAAAAGACCTTCTTCCCTGACCAAAATGACTCGGAACTAATCGAATGGTTGAGCACTGTAAGAAGCGAAGGGTTTAGCGATCCTACAAATCTTGAGCGTTCTAAGTTCGGAGGATGGAACGTACAGAAATCAGTCGTTGACCGAAACGGAAATCGCATCCTGGTTGAAATAGGCATTGGCCCAACCTCAGATGGTGCCGATTTTGAATGGCAACTTACGACTGTATTTCCACGTTACGGTGATAAAGTATTAGCACTTGATAAGTCAGGCGAAGTGATAGATAAACCATGGAGAGGAGGCTGATCGTGGACCCATACGATGCTGAACAACATCTGATGGAAGAGCTCGGAGTGGAGGACCGGCATCCAGCAAACGAACTCCGCAGCGTTTATCTGTTAGGCGACTTTGTTGATGCCTGTGAACTGGGTGTTGTTCCTGATAAAGAAATAAAGAAGTCGTATCTTGCGCTTTGGGAAGACCCCGACGAGTGGTTTGATGATTCACTTTTCACCATCCCTGCCGTTGAACTTCTTTACACCGGCGTACGGCAATTCGCGGCCATGGAGCCGCCTGTCGATGTGAACCTTCCATCTATCAAGACGCTCTTCCCTGACGGGGATTCGTAGAGTCCAGTAAGCCATAAACCCATCACTGCACGTGGTGGGTTTTTTCATGCCCACCTACCGGTGGGTTTTCGTGATTTAAGGAGTTATCCACATGAAGAATCGTGTACGTCCGTGGGTGCGCATGTTCGCCGCCGAAGCCAATGCGGGCGAAGTTGCCGCCACCGGGCAGACAAGTGCACCAAGCCAGCAAACACCCCAGGAATCGGTCGAGTCCGCAGACCAGGACGGTGGCGCCGAAAAGCCAACGGAGACCGCGCCGGGCGAAGACGAAAACGAAGATGACAACCCCGACGCGCGTGGCAGCAAACGCGCCGTGCTCAAAGACCTCGCGACAGAGCGCGACAAGCGTCAGGCCGCAGAAGCCGCGCGTGACGAACTTCAGGAACGGCTCGACGCAATCGACCGGGAAAAGATGACCGAACTTCAGCGCGCACAAGCCGACCTGGAAAAGGCCAACGCACGAATCGCTGAACTCGAAGCAGCAGAAACCGAGCGTGCACGCGAGCAACTCGTCACCAAGGTCTTGTCCGAGGCCAAACTCCCCGCCGAGATGGCGGACCGGCTTCGTGGCGAGACAGAAGAAGAACTCGCCGCCGACGCCAAGACCCTCGCCGCAGCGCTCGGCTTCGACCGCAAACCCGTCGACCCCTCCCAGGGGCAGGAAACGCAGCGAGCAAGCAAAGCTCAACACCCAGGACGACTACGACGCCACCGTCATCGACGAGTTCCGCAAGAGTTCTGTCATCCTTGACAACCTCATTTTCGACACCGCAGTCAACCCTGCCGGTGGCGGCGCAACGCTGACCTACTCCTACCGACGCGTCGCAACCCAGCGCTCGGCACAGTTCCGCGAACTCAACACCGAGTGCAAACCCGCCAGCGTCACCACCACGAAGCACTCCGTAGACCTGAAGGTGCTCGGCGGCTCCACTGAGTACAAATCCCCAGCCCCTCACGGGCCTGGGGATTTCTTCTTATTTGTCGGGGAACTTGCGCCCAGAGCGGCCTTCACTCTGCGGTGCTCATCGTCTAGTTCCTCGACATCGTCTAGCTCCCCGCGCGGGCAACCAGACGATCAGCTCCATACTGAAAACGGTCCCCAATATGACCTGGGGAAACGTCGAGGCCCCTGCGAGACCGTCTAGCGGCACCCGGAGGGGAGCTAGACGATCTCGTAGCCGGTGACGGGGCCCTCCGTGTTCGGCTGCCAACCGAGTGCTGGGGCGACGTGGGTGGCAAAGTTCTCCAGGATCTTTACGTTTACGTCCACGCCCATGCCGGTCGGGATGGTGAGCAGAAGGGTGTCGGCGGCCATGACGGCAGGGTCGGCCTTGAGCTGCTCGATGAGCTTGTCCGGCTCGGCGGCGTAGGTGCGGCCGAAGGTGGAGGCGCCGACCTCGGGGAGCATGCCTACCTGGTCGGAGCCGGAGGCTTGCATGCTGAAGCGTGCCATGTCGGCGCCGTCGACGATGGGGAAGATGGAGCGGGACACGGACACGCGTGGGGTCCAGCCGTGGCCGGCTTCCTTCCAAGCTGCGCGGTAGCGGTTGATTTGGTCGACTTGGATCTCGCCAAGTGTCTGCGCGGTGGTCTCGGAAACCAGGGTGGAGGACATGAGGTTCAGGCCGTCGCGGGCGGCCTGCTCGGCAGAGGCGTGGGTGCCGGAGCCGTAGAAGATGTGCTTGCGCAGTTCGGGTGCCATGGGGAAGACCGGCAGGGCGGAGCCGGGCTGGAACATGTTGGGGTACTGGCGCTCGAGGGGCGCGGCGGTGGCGAAGCCGTGGCCGTCGACGGCGGCCATGAAGGTTTCGAGGTGGTTGCGGGCGACGTCGGCACCGTTCGGCGCTTCGCCCTTGTAGCCGAATGCTTCCCAGCCGCGCTCGGCGACCTCGGGGGCGCCGCGGGATACGCCAAGGGCGACGCGGCCGCCGGAGAGTTGATAGAGGGAGGCGGCTTCTTCGGCGAGGTAGAGCGGGTTTTCGTAGCGCATGTCGATCACGCCGGTGCCAACTTCGATGCGCTCGGTGGAGGCTGCAACTGCACCGAGCAGCGGCATCGGGGCGGAGGCTTGCGGGACGAAGTGGTGGACGCGGAAGGATGCGTTGTTGACGCCGATCTCGTCGGCAGCTTTGGCGATCTCGAGGTGGATTCTCGCTACCTTTTCTGCCGAGGGGCCGCGCTGGCCGCCGAAGGCGTAGTGCCCGAAGCTCAAGAAACCGAATGCTTTCATGGGGTCCTCCAGATCAGTTATGTGACATATCAACAAATATCATAGCCTGTGCCGAGCAGCGCAACCGAAAAACGGCCTCAACGTTGTATTGGAGGAGCTTAAAAGGTTTATTAAATCCCTTGGCGCGACCACAGCCCGGCGCTACGGTCGTGCGCATGATTTCAAAGACTGCGAAGACGTTGTCCGCTGCAACCGCCCTAGCTGCCATCGCTGGCGGCTTCATTGGTGCTGGCACCGCGCACGCACAGGTAGCGCAGCTCTCGTCGGCCAACCCGAACCTGGACCAGTTGGTGCAGAAGGGTTGGGACACCTACACCGGCGCGGTGCTGGGCAATAAGGGAGGCATGTTGCTGAAGGATCTGCCGAAGGACGCCAAGCCATTGGCAGCAAAGGATGCAAAGGAAGCTCTCGCACAGCCGCTGCAGGCGAAAGAAGATGCGGCGATCACCCTGACGTTCACGCCGCAGGGCCGGCTTAATTACGACGACGGCTGCAACGTCGGCAACGCAACCTACAAGGTCAACGCCCGCGGTGGGGTGAAGGTGGGCACGTTCGCTGAGACCCAGCGTCTTTGCGACCCAACCCGCATGAACAAGTCCGATGAACTGAATTCGATCCTGCGAGCGGGTCCCGCTGTGTACAAGCTTAACGACGACACCATCGCCCTTGGCGCCCAAGGCAAGATGATTGAGTTTCTTGGAGTTGCATAGGCATCCCATGAAACCCCTTGAACCCGCGAATCCGGCCGCTACCGTGTGGGGCATGGGTATCAAGACTCAGAAAACATTGTCCATTGCAACCGCGCTCGCGGCCCTGGCCGGCGGCACCCTTGGTGTCGGCACGGCTGGCGCGCAGGAGCGCTCGAGCAGCATTGACCAGTTTGTCCAGATGAGTTCCTCCCTGTTTTCTAACCCGGCGGGGCAGCAGCCCGCTGGCACTGGGCTGATGGTTCCGCTTGCGGAAGGCGCGACGCAGTTGCCTAACGACCAAGTCCAGCCCGCACTGGACACCACCTTGCGTGCCAAGAACAATGACAAGGTCACCGTTGATTTCCGCCCGGACGGCACGCTGACCTACAACGATGGCTGCAACACGGGTAACTCCACCTACCAGGTGGATACGACCGGCAGGTTGCGCGTCGGCGACCTTAACGAGACCCGCATGGCGTGCCCTCCGGGTGCGGAGGTTGCCGCGAATGATCTAAAGACGATCCTGCGCGCCGGCCCGGCGGTGTTCCAGGTCGATCCGTCCACGCTTGCGCTGGCCGCACAGGGGCAATCGGTTGAGTTTGTGAAGTTGCCGGTGCGTGTCGTCGATTAGCAATCGCGAAAGACAGCAAAGCTCCAGGTCGCCCTGGGGCTTTTTGCTTTGCGACGACCCCGCCCCGGCCATTTACAACACAGTTTTGTAGTCTAAATGGGTGGAAACCGGGGGTGCCGGTTGACTTTAAGTATGGCTACCCTAATATGTCCCAGGTAACCCTTACCTAAGTCTGGAAGGACGACAATGATCTGTTTCCCGCGCACAGCGCTGATCGCCCTCGCAGCCGCAGCCTCGCTGACTCTCGGCGCTTGCTCCAACTCGGAGCAGGCTGCTGAGACCACCACCTCTGCAGCAGCCACCTCCGAGGCTGCCTCCTCCTCCGCCACCACCGACGGCGACACCGTCAAGGTGACCGACAACTACGGCGAGAAGGAAGTGCCGGTCAACCCGCAGCGTGTTGTCGCTCTGGATAACCGCACCTTCGAGCTCCTGGACTCCTGGGGCGTTAAGCCGGTCGCAGCAGCGCGCGACCTCGTCCCGAACACCATTCCGGGTATCGCGGACGATGAGAGCATTGTCAACATCGGCAACCACAAGGAGCCGAACCTCGAGGCCATCGTGGCCGCTGACCCGGATGTGATCGTCTCTGGCCAGCGCTTCCGCAAGTACGACGAGGAAATTGAGAAGCTGGTTCCGAACGCTACGCTCGTCGAGTTCGAGCCGCGTGACGGCGAGCCGTTTGACCGCGAGCTCATCCGCCAGACCCTGGCACTTGGCGACATCTTTGGCAAGCAGGCCGAGGCTGAGCAGACCGTCAAGGAGTTCACCGAGGCTGTCGAGCGCGCCCGCACCGCCTACAACCCGGACCAGACCGTCATGGCCGTGAACGTTTCCGGTGGCGAGATCGGCTACGTCGCACCGGGCGTCGGCCGCATGTGGGGCCCGCTGTTCGACCTGATCGGCTTCACTCCGGCGCTTCAGGTGGAGAACGCCTCTAACGACCACAAGGGTGATGACATCTCCGTCGAGGCAATCGCAGACGCGAACCCGTTCTGGATCTTCGCTCTCGACCGCGATGCAGCGATCAAGTCCGCCAAGGATTCCCCGGAGGCGCTGTCTGTGATCAACGACTCCGCTGCGCTGCAGAACGTCACCGCGGTGAAAGACAACCACGTCTACGTGGCGCCGAAGGACACCTACACCAACGAGTCCATCCTCACCTACACCGAGATCCTGAATGATCTGGCAGACAAGTTCGAGGCTGCAAAGTAACCCCTGAATGACACATCCAACTGCGACCACCACCCGCCCCAAGCTTCTGGATTGGAAGCTTGGGGTGGGTGTTGTCATTGTCGTTTTACTGCTGCTGACCTCGCTTGCGGTGGGGCAGTACGACATTTTGAATAGCGATGACGGCTGGGCCATGTTCCGTACCACCCGCGTCCCGCGCACCATCGCGTTGGTGTTGGCCGGCGCAGCGATGGCGATGAGTGGGTTGATCATGCAGATGCTCACCCAGAACCGCTTCGTCGAGCCGACCACCACCGGCACCACAGAATGGGCCGGTCTGGGCCTGCTCGCGTCGTTCGTGTTCTTTCCCAACGGCACGATCATGACGCGCATGCTGCTCGCCGTCGGCTTCGCATTCGTGGGCACGATGGTGTTTTTCGCCTTCCTGCGCAAGGTCACGCTGCGCTCCAGCCTGATCGTGCCGATCGTCGGCATCATGCTCGGCGCCGTGGTCAGCGCAGTCTCTACCTATTGGGCGCTGCAGGCCGACCTGCTGCAATCGCTCGGTGTGTGGTTTGCGGGCTCGTTCACCAGCGTGATCGCCGGCCAGTACGAGGTGCTGTGGATCGTGCTGTTTGTGGTCATCGCTGTGTTCTTCTACGCCGACCGGCTCACCGTGGCCGGCCTCGGCGAAGACGTGGCCACCAACGTTGGCCTGAATTACAACCGGATCGTGCTCGTCGGCACCAGCCTGGTCGCGGTGGCCGCCGGTGTGGTCACGGTTGTCGTCGGCAATCTGCCATTTTTGGGACTGATTGTGCCGAACATTGTGAGCATGATGCGTGGCGACGACCTCCGCTCCAACCTGCCATGGGTCTGCCTCACCGGCATTGGAGTGGTAACGGTGTGCGACCTCATCGGCCGAACCATCATCGCCCCATTCGAAATGCCCGTGTCCGTCATCCTCGGCGTCATTGGCGCTGCGGTGTTTATCGCCATGATTGTGAGGCGGAGCCGGAATGCGTGAGATCGGGGCGTTTCAGTCGTCGACAAGCAAAAAGCGCTACTGGATGATTATTGCCGCGCTTGCGGTGGCCGCACTGTTATTTACCGCGGGGCTGCTCGCGTACGGCAACCCGATGGAGTTCGGCTCCACCGGTTATTGGCTGATCGCGCAACGTCGCATGAATGCGGTGATCGCGATGGCAATCGTGGCTGTATGCCAAGCGACAGCGACCGTGGCGTTTCAAACGGTGACAAACAACCGGATTCTCACTCCGTCAATCATGGGGTTTGAATCGCTCTACGTCGCTATCCACACCTCAACCGTGTATTTCCTTGGCGCCGCAGGGCTGATTAACGCCCACACCCTGCAGATGTTTGTCATCCAGCTCGTGCTCATGATCGGGCTCAGCCTGGTGCTATACACCTGGCTGCTTGCCGGCAAGAACCCCGACATGCACGCCATGCTGCTGGTCGGCATTGTGCTCGGCGGGGGACTGGGCGCAGTATCCACGTTCATGCAGCGCATGCTCACACCGAGTGAGTTCGACGTGCTCACCGCGCGCCTCTTCGGCTCCGTGAACAACGCCGACCCGGAGTACTACCCGCTGGCAATCCCGCTGGTTATCGTGGCGGCGGGCCTACTGATCTTCAACTCGCGTGCGCTCAACGTCCTGTCGCTGGGCCGCGACGTGTCGATGAACCTCGGCGTGGACCACAAAAAGCACGCGATCTACACCCTCGTACTGGTGGCCGTGCTCATCGCGGTATCGACCGCGATGGTTGGCCCGATGACCTTCCTCGGCTTCCTCGTGGCCACGCTCGCGTACCAAGCCGCGGATACCTACGACCACCGCTACGTCTTCCCGATGGCAATGCTGCTCGGATACTGCATCCTCACCGGTGCGTATTTTGTGATGAACCACATCTTCTACGCGCAAGGCGTGGTCTCCATCATCATCGAACTGGTCGGTGGACTGACCTTCCTAATCGTTGTTTTGAGAAAGGGACGCCTGTGATTCAACTCAAAGAAGTCCGCAAGGCTTACAGCAGCAGCGTTGACATCGGACCGGTCACCCTGGACATCCCCGAAGGTGGCATCACCGCGCTTGTCGGCCCGAACGGTGCAGGTAAGTCAACCCTGCTAACGATGATCGGCAGGCTCCTCGATCTTGACTCCGGCCACATTGACATCGCCGGCATGGACGTCACCTCGGCGCGCTCCAAAGACCTGGCCAAAGTCGTGTCTATCCTGCGCCAGGAAAACCACTTTGTGACCCGCCTGACCGTGCGCCAACTCGTCGGCTTCGGCCGCTTCCCGTACTCGGGCGGGCGCCTGACCCCCGAAGACGAAGAAATCGTCTCCCGCTACATCGACTTCCTCGGCCTCCGCGAACTGGAGAATCGCTTCCTCGATCAGCTCTCCGGCGGCCAGCGTCAGCGCGCATACGTTGCGATGGTGCTCAGCCAGGAAACGAACTATGTGCTTCTCGACGAACCCCTCAACAACCTCGACATCTCCCACTCCGTAGAGATGATGAAGCACCTGCACTCCGCATCCCGCGAGTTTGGTCGAACCATCCTGATCGTTTTGCACGACATCAACTTCGCCGCACGCTACGCGGATTACATCTGCGCAGTAAAAGGTGGGGAAGTAGCCGCCTTTGGCACGATCGACGAGATCATGCGCGACAGCCTGCTGAGCTCCATCTTCAATACTCCGGTGGAGGTTATTGAAGGTCCGCATGGGCCTATTGCGTGCTACCACTAAAACCCGCTCTGTACAGCGAATTTGTGTTGTTTAAAAGTTCGTGGTTATATCTTCATCCGTTGCTTCGAGCGGCCTTGAGGGGCTGGCGAG
>ERZ1031299.88-NODE-88-length-10534-cov-4.440023_pt1 | contig 10534 bp, 9 predicted proteins | sample MGYA00518214_ERZ1031299 | MGnify/ENA primary metagenome ERZ1031299 (study PRJEB33718, sample SAMN03159825) | human skin metagenome | collected 2014-02-25 | study: EMG produced TPA metagenomics assembly of the PRJNA266117 data set (Human skin bacterial metagenome and... | reverse complement strand
ATCTACACGTAAGGAGTCGTCGGCAGCGTCAGATGTGTATAAGAGACAGCCGGGTAGGCTGCCGGGCTCTTGCGCAGCGCACCAATAGCCACCGGGACCTTCATAGTGGAAAATGCCGGCTCTGGGCGGTTATCCCCTGCGGTAATGCCACCGACAGATGCTGTCGCGCGGCCACCATGTCGCGCAACAACGTCGCGCACAAGCTGATCAAGCTGCGCTTGAACCTCCGTGGCACTCTTGCCCGTCGGCTGTCTCTTCGCGGAGGCCGGTGCCGTCAGCGGCAACGGCAGGTGGATGGCTCGCTGCACTTGCGGCGGCAGTTGCTTGTAGGTCTGCACAATGGCCGGGCCTACAACCGGGATCTGATCAATCGCGGAGTAGGTGGGAATGGCCGGCAGGCCCGGAAGCGAAATACCTGCGGTGAGCGCAAGCGCGGCGAGCTTGGAGGACACGGAGGTACTCTCCTTCAGAGGGTTAGTGGGCGAAGTGGCGGGTTCCGGTGAGATACATGGTCACGCCGGCTTCCTTGGCTGCAGCGATGACTTCCTCGTCACGGATGGATCCGCCGGGCTGGACAACGGCCTTCACACCGGCGTCTGCAAGCAACTGGAATCCGTCGGCAAACGGGAAGAACGCGTCGGAGGCTGCCACGGCACCGTTGGTGCGGTTGCGGCCCTCGTCCAGTGTGTTCGCGCGGTCAACGGCCAGCTTGGCCGAATCGACGCGGTTGACCTGGCCCATGCCGATGCCCACCGATGCGCCGTCGTTGGCAATCAGGATGGCGTTGGACTTCACGCAACGCACCGAGCGCCACGCGAACTCAAGATCGGCGAGGGTCTGCTCGTCGGCAGCGTCGCCGGCAACCAGCTTCCAGTTGGCGGCTGCGTCGCCGTCGGCCTGGAACTGGTCGCGCTCCTGGACCAGCCAACCACCGGTGATCTGCTTGCGTTCCTCGGTGAGTTGCTCCGGGGTGACCTCCAGCAGGCGCAGGTTCTCCTTCGTGCGCAGCAGCTCGAGTGCTTCCGGCGCGAAAGACGGGGCGATGACCACCTCGGTGAAGATCGGGTGGATCTGCTCTGCAAGCTCAAGGGTGACCTCGCGGTTCGCGGCGATCACGCCGCCGTAAGCAGAGACAGGGTCGCAGGCGTGTGCCTTCTTGTGTGCATCCGCGATGGACTCGTCGGATACTGCGAGACCACACGGATTGGCGTGCTTGATAATCGCGACGCACGGACGGTTGTGATCCCAAGCCGCACGCCATGCGGCGTCAGCGTCCTGGTAGTTGTTGTAGCTCATTGCCTTGCCGCCGTGCTGCTTCGCAGCGGCAATGCCCCAGCCGTCGCTTTCCAGGCGGGCTGCCTGGTGCGGGTTCTCGCCGTAGCGCAGTTCCGTGGTCTGCGCACCAGACGCAGCCTGGGATGCAGCCTGGCTCTCGAGCTGGGAGGCGAGCCAGGAGGACACGGCGGCGTCGTAACGCGCAGTGTGCGTGAACGCCTCGAGGGCGAGCTCGCGGCGCTCGTCGAGCGTAAAGCCACCGTTCTTCACGGCCTCCACAACGTCGGCGTAGCGCTTCGGGGAGGTCACAACCGCGACAGACGGGTGGTTCTTGGCTGCCGCGCGCACCATCGACGGACCACCGATATCGATCTGCTCGACGCACTCGTCAAAGTTGGCACCTGAGGCGACGGTTTCCTCGAACGGGTACAGGTTGACCACGACGAGCGAGAACGGCTCGATGCCCAGCTCCTCAAGCTGCGCCTTGTGGTCGTCCTTACGCAGGTCTGCCAGGATGCCCGAGTGCACGCGCGGGTGCAGCGTCTTCACACGGCCGTCGAGTACCTCCGGGAAACCGGTGACCTCTGCGACCTCGGTCACCGGCACGCCTGCGTCTGCAATGCGCTTCGCGGTGGAACCGGTGGAGACGATTTCTACGCCGGCTTCGCCCAACGCGCGAGCCAGATCCTCCAGCCCCGTCTTGTCGTAGACGCTGATTAGCGCGCGCTTGATTTCCCGCTTCGCGGCATTCGTCATGAGAAAAGGACCTTTCCGTTTACTACTTGAGCGTTATGGAGCAGTTCCACGATCTGCTCGCGCTCGACCTTCTTGATGCGCTCGTGCAGCGTGGAGGTGGTGTCGTCCGGCAGCACCTCAACGGCACGCTGGGCGATGATCTCGCCGCTATCCAGTCCGGAATCGACGTAGTGGACGGTGCAGCCGGTGACCTTCACACCGTATTCCAGAGCATCCCGGACAGCGTGTGCGCCCGGGAATGATGGCAGCAACGCCGGGTGCGCGTTGATGGTTCGACCTTCATACTTCTCAAGGAAGGGCTTGCCCAGGATGCGCATGAAGCCTGCCGAAACGACAAGGTCTGGCTTCACGGACGCAAGCGTGGCGGCAAGTTTTTCGTTCCACGCGTTGCGGTTGGTTTCCATTGGCACCACTGCGGTGCGGATACCCGCGTTCTTCGCACGTTGGATCGCTGGGCAAATTTGATCCGCCACCACAATGTCGATGCGGTAGCGACCTTGCGCATTGTCGATCATGGACCGCAGCAACGTACCCGTTCCAGAGACGAGCACAGCAATTGATTTCACTGAATCACTCACGCGAAGCAGTCTAGCTGTCAGTGTTCGCAGGTGTGCGTTGCCTTAGCGCAGCTACCCCCAACACGGTTGCACCGGTGACGGCAACCCATACAAATAGCAGTAGCGCCAGCACCCAAGGGTCCACGCCGATGACCCCATAAGCGCCTGCTTGCCCTGAGGAGAAGACGCCTGCGGCCGCGCCGAATAGGGCGCACCACGTGGCAGTTGCTGCAATAGCAGTCAGAGACACTTGCTTTGCGACGAAGTAATGCACCAGCACCGCCGCCGGCACCACCAACAGCACCGGCGCCCACGCGGGCACCTCCGCCGGGATCGCACCAAACAGGGGCAGGGGTGGGTACGGGATCTGGACTGCGTCGAAGAGGTTTATCGAACCGGCACCGTAGGTAAAGGACCCGCCGAGCATGACCGACAGCGCCCCGATAGCCGCATTTGGCAGGTACGCCACACAGAGCACGAACAGGCCGATACCGCCGCCCCACCCGAGGGATGGGTACTGGCCGAGCAGTTCGCGAACCTCACCAAAACCTGCAACGAGGAACGCAAGGTAGATCACTGCGGCTGCACTCAGCAGGCGTACAACGATGTTGCCTGCAGCCTCACCTGCATCAACGGTTTCCGCGGGAACCCCCGCACGCTTCGCGAGCGCATGCCACACCACGTTGCGGATTCCGATGCAGTAACCAATGAGGTGCAAGATGACCGGGCAAAGCAGCGCGGCCACGGGGTGTGGTGCGGCCACCGGATAGACGGCCGACGCGTCAGCGACCATGAACAACGCGATGCCGCTGAACACCAGCGCAAAGCCGATGACAAGACCAAGCAGCACGAGGAGGTCCAGGATGCTCACTCGTCCCGCCGTAGCCGCACGGATGCGGCGCGCCACGAGTGCGACAACACCGATGGCTGGCAAAAGGGGTACGGCGGCGAGCTCGATGTCGTCGATACGCACTGGCACTCCGTGGAAGACGAACCAGCTCTCCCCCACCGCGGCAGGCAAGTAGGTCAGGCGCCAACCTGCGATGAGGATGACGGCAAAGCACACCACAAGCAGCCCGAGCCCGACGACAGCATTCGGCACAGCGACATACGGCAGGTAGTGCTTGATCCGCTCTTCGGTCGTCTCCGGGACCTTTGCGGGGGCAGACCGCTTCTTAATACCGGTGATCTTGCGCTTGGACATGCTGGCGTTGCGCGCGCGGCGCCCGCTTGTCGACGACGCCGGGCGTGGTTTCGGTGTGGTGCTCATCCCCGCCAACTCTGCCACTCCTCACCCCCACTTCTGGGGAAGGACACCCGATCTTCCAATTTGCCCCACCCGTCCGGAGAGTCACACCATTCACATACGACTACACATGACGTGGATGCAACCGGGATGTAACACTGCGAAGACAGCGAACGATTAAGACAATTTTCAGATTCATCTTGCCCCGATGAAACCAATTCGTTACAGTAACCACTCGTAGATAACAGGAAGGTTACGATTCCCCTGCCGGAAACAGCACTAGCAGGGGGAATTCGGGCCAACGGGAAATCTCAAAGAGGGCACATGTTCATTTCGAAGAAGCAGGGCGGCAAGCACCGTAAGCAGACGCCGAACACGGGTCGCGCAGCTGTCGTCGCCGCCGCCACTGGCGCGGTTTCCACCGCCGGCTTCTCCGGCCTCGCCGCAGGCGCTCTCACCTCGGACAAGAGCCAGGACGCGGATTACTCCATCCAGCTCGCAGCCGATACCGACGAAATTGCCGGCACCCCAGACAGCGACGCCGCAACCCCGCAGATCCTGGCGATCGCGGAGTACAAGCCGGTTGAGAACCTTACCGACCAGCTCAACAAGGCAGTCCAGCACTCCGACGAGGTCGCTCGCCAAGACGAAGCAGCACGTGCCCCGCTGGTCGTCCGCCCGGCCGACGGCGCTTACACCTCCGGCTTCGGCATGCGCTGGGGTTCGATGCACTCCGGCATCGATATCGCCAACGTAGAAGGCACCCCGATCCGCGCAGTTGCCGATGGCACTGTGATCGACTCCGGCCCGGCCCAGGGCTACGGCCAGTGGATCCGCATCCGCCACGAGGACGGCTCCATTTCCGTCTACGGCCACATGCAGTCTCTGTACGTAGGCGTCGGCGAGCAGGTCCATGCCGGCCAGGACATCGCCGGCATGGGTTCGCTGGGCTTCTCCACCGGCTCGCACCTGCACTTTGAAATCTGGCCGGACGGCGCAACCGCTGTCGACCCGGAGCCTTGGTTGGCCGCACGCGGCATCCAGCTCTAGGCCACACACAGACTTCTGCCCCGCTTCGGCGGGGCTTTTTCATTGTTGGGTGTCCAACTTTTCGGAGCATGCGGGGGTACACCATCCACCCCCACAGGCAATTAACATCCGTAACAAATTTCACTTCAGTAACATCGCGCCTGCCTGCAGCGATACCACATATCTACACCCAATTAGAACAAACGTGCAGGTCACGCCATTGCTTCGCGGGTGGACACACGTTAAATTGACCTGCTGTGCGCGTAGCCAAAGCTGCGCCGAACCAGACCTGCGTAGAGAAGGTAAAACTGTGAAAACCAGTCGTATGTTCCCCGGTGCCTCCGTGGCAGCCGCTGCAGCATTGGCGCTGACGCTTGTAGCGTCGCCAGCGCACGCACTGACCCTCACTGTCGGTGGCGCACCTATCGGCAACCAGGGCGACGCCTTGGGCGCCCTTGCAAAGGCTGCAGACGCCATCCTGGACAACGGTGCAACCGTGACCGCCGGCGGCTACAAGATCGTGTACGACCCGCGCGCCCTCGATGCGCCGCTGTCGGCCGCGTTCGCTCCTGCCGATGGCACGGACTGGGTCGCACCGCAGCGCGGCCGCACCGCAGATGGCCGCACCGTGGTCATGCCGGCGTCTGGCCGCTACACCTCCGGTTACGGTCCACGCTGGGGCACGTTCCACCGTGGCATCGACATTGCCAACACGGAAGGCACCCCGATCTACGCGGCAATGGACGGCACCGTCACCGCAGCAGGTCCGGCGCAGGGCTTTGGCAACTGGGTCGTGATCAAGCACGACGGTGGCGAAGAGACCGTCTACGGCCACATGCGTTACTACGACGTGCAGGTCGGCCAGCGCGTCAAGGCGGGCCAGAAGATCGCCTCCATCGGCAACGAGGGCTACTCCACGGGCCCGCACCTCCACTTCGAGGTCAAGCCGGACGGTGTGAACCACGCCGACCCCGAGGTCTGGCTGGCCCAGCAGGGTATCCGGATCTAAAGCTTTTCCATCGGCACCCCGCCGATGGTCATCAGCCTGACGGTGCCAGACGACCCGAAATCGATTGTCACCGTCTCCCTCACGCCGGAACCTTCCACGGTGAGGACCGTGCCCAACCCGTACTTCGCGTGGTTGACGCGGTCTCCGGCCACTAAGTTCAAATTCTTGTGCACCGTCTGTTTCGGTGCACGGCGCGCAGAGCGCATCTGCGTGCGTGGACGCGAGGGCGAGCCCCACGCATCCGCGTTGAAGGAGCGCTCCGGTTCCAACCTGCGCCAGTCGATGAGGTCCTCCGGGACCTCTGCGAGGAAGCGACTGGCCGGGTTGGTTACCGGAGAGCCCCACGATGAGCGCAGCATCGCACGCGTCAGATATAGCCGCTCGCGGGCGCGCGTAATCCCCACATACGCCAGGCGACGTTCCTCGGCGAGCTCCGCTGGATCCCCCAACGCACGCAGGTGTGGGAACTGTCCGTCCTCCCAGCCGGTAACAAACACCACCGGGAACTCCAGGCCCTTTGCAGTGTGCAACGTCATCAACGTGACCACGCCCTGCTCGTTGTCCGGCAACTGATCCGCATCAGCGACGAGCGAAACCTTCTCCAAAAACGCCTGCAGTGATCCCGGCGCGGGTTCGCCTTCCTGCATAACCTCGTCGATTTCTTCATCGGTCATGTACGCCATCTGGTTCGCAGCGTCCGAGGAGAACTCACGGGCGACAGAGACCAACTCGTTGAGGTTGTCCAGGCGCGCCCCGTCCTGCGGGTCGTTGGAGGCTTCAAGCTCTGCCTTGTAGCCGGTGGCATCAAGCACCTGGGCGACCAGTTGCCCGAGGTCTGGCATGCCGGTGACCTCATTGACCATGTTCGGCATGTCCTGGCGGAGCCCCCTCATCATGTCCACGAAGCGGGTAATGGAGTTCGTGGCGGCCTTGGCCAGCATGTCCACGTTGCCCTCAGTGGCGTCGATAAGCGAACGCCCAAAGCTTTGATTGTTTTGCTCCGAGTGCAGCGCCACCATGGCTTGCGCCTTGTCGCCAATGCCGCGTTTTGGCACGTTGACAATGCGCCGCATGCTCACCGTGTCGTCCGGGTTTTCTAGCACCTTCAGGTAAGCAACGATGTCGCGGATCTCGCGGCGCTCGTAGAAGCGGGTCCCGCCGACTACCTTGTACGGAATACCCGAGCGGATGAAAATGTCTTCCAACGCGCGCGAGGCGTTGTTGGTGCGATACATCACTGCGATATCCGAGTACGGCACGCCGCGATCCGACAGGGCATCGATTTCCGTGGCGATGAAGCGGGCCTCGTCGTGCTCGTTGTCCGCGACATAGCCGACGATCTTCTCCCCCGTGCCGTGGTCAGTCCACAGCTTCTTCGGGCGGCGGCCCTCGTTCTGCGCGATGACAGCGTTCGCGGCACTCAAGATGTTCTGCGTGGAGCGGTAGTTCTGCTCCAGCATGATCGTCTCCGCATCGGGGTAGTCGCGCTCGAACTCCTCGATGTTGCGGATCGTCGCGCCACGGAAGGCGTAAATGGACTGGTCAGAATCGCCCACCACCGCCAGCTCGGGCGCGTCGGGGCCGTCGCCCACCAGGGTGTGGATGAGTTCGTATTGAGCGTGGTTGGTGTCCTGGTATTCGTCGACAAGCACATGCCTGAAGCGACGCCGGTAGTACTCCGTGACCTGCGGATGCGTCTTGAAGATGCGGACTACCTCGCCGATCAGATCGTCGAAATCGAGCGCGTTGGATTGACGCAGGCGGCGCTGATATTCCGCGAACACGTTCGCCACCGTGGTCTCGAACGGGTTGTGGGTGCGTTGCGCCTGTGCTTGCGCCTGGTCCGGATCCACCAACTCGTTTTTCAGATTCGAAATCGCGTTGGCCAGCACGCGCGGCGAGAACTTCTTCAGATCCAAGTTCATGTCTTTGCCGATCATGCCGAGCAGTCGACGTGAATCGTCCGAATCATAAATAGTGAAGTTGGTATTCAACCCCGGCACCAACTGCGCCTGCTGGCGCAAAATACGCACGCACACCGAGTGGAACGTGGCCACCCACATGCGTTCCGCCTCAGGTCCGACGAGTTGGCCGACGCGCTCCTTCATCTCCGCTGCGGCCTTATTAGTAAAGGTGATGGCAAGGATCTGCCACGGCGCTACCCCACGGTTTTGCAGCAAATAGGCAATACGGCGGGTCAGCACCGCAGTTTTGCCGGAACCAGCGCCGGCGACGATAAGCAGCGGGCTACCTTCGTGCACGACGGCCGCCTGTTGCTGCGGGTTCAGGCCAAGGGTCACATCAGTCATGGCAGTCACTGTACTAACGCCGCCGACACGACCCTGACCGTGTGTTCGAACTGGCATAATCTACTGCCATGAGTGAGCTTGAAATCCGCATGCCATCCGGCACCGACGATCCCCTTTCGGACGCGGAGATCCAGGAATACCGCAAGGAAATCGACCGACTTGACCGCGTCATCCTCGACGCAGTGAAGCGCCGCAGCCAGATTTCCGCCGCGATTGGTAAGACACGCATGGGCTCGGGCGGCACGCGTCTTGTCCACACTCGCGAGGTGGCCATCATTAACCAGTTCCAGGACGAGTTGGGCGAGGAAGGCCCCGGCCTGGCACAGATCCTGCTACGGCTCGGCCGGGGCAAGTTGGGGTAACGCACTTGGGGCTAGCGCTCCGGACGGCTAGTCCTGCTCGGTGGAATCGAGCACGACCTCAAATTCCAGCAGTTCAGCAGACTGTGACACCGGCTTGCGCGGGGCCTCACCGTTATCGCCGCCCTTGTCGCTTTCAGCGTGCCCGGCGCGGCCTGCGCCTTCCCACCAGGCGTTGTAGGACTCCTCGTCGGCCCAGCGGGTGACCACGAAGTAGCGCTCCTCCCCCTTGACCGGGCGCAGAAGCTGGAAGCCTTCGAAGCCGGGCTGGGAGTCGATGGCGTGCTTGCGGGCAGCGAAGCGGCGCTCGAGTTCCTCGCCGGCGCCTTCGGGGACAGTAATCGCGTTGATCTTGACGATGCTCATGGGCGCCATTATCCAGATTTGCCGGGTGGTGGGGTGTTACCCGGAAGGCACGACAGGTTTTGACTACCGTAGTTTGCATTGAACGCTGGAGATGATCACCGCCGCCTGGGAGGCTGCAATGCACGACATTACGTCCGCACCGAGCTGGAAAAAGCTCGAAAAACTCCATGCTGAAACGTCTCGCACGACGCTGCGTGATCTGTTTCGGGCCGACGCGCAGCGCGCCGAGCGCTTCACTTTCGACGCCGCCGGTTTGCACGTGGATCTGTCGAAGAACCTGTTCAACGGGCGTGTCATGGAGGCGCTGATTGCACTTGCCGACGACGCCGACCTGACCGAACGCATCACTGCAATGTTTTCGGGCGAGCACCTCAACACCACCGAGGACCGGGCTGTGCTGCACACCGCGCTGCGCGCCCCGGCGGATCGGGCGCTGATCGTCGACGGCCAGGATGTCACCGCTGACGTGCACGATGTGCTGGAGCGCATGAGTGCGTTTGCGGAGTCGGTGCGCTCTGGCGATTGGCTCGGCCACACGGGCAAGCCGATTACCAAGGTGGTCAACATCGGCATCGGCGGCTCCGACCTGGGGCCAGCCATGGCTGCTCAGGCGTTGCGTACCTACGCGGATGCTGGGGTGAGCGCGGAGTTCGTCTCCAACGTGGATCCGGCCGATATGACCCGGGTGCTCGCTGACGCTGACCCGGAGCAGACGCTGTTTATCGTCGCCTCCAAAACGTTTACTACGCAGGAAACACTGTCTAACGCGCATGCGGCGAAGCGCTGGCTGCTCGAGGCTTTCGATGGCGACGACACCGCGATTGCGAAGCACTTCGTAGCCGTCTCTACCAATGTGGAGAAGGTCTCCGAGTTCGGTATTAATACGAACAACATGTTCGGCTTCTGGGACTGGGTTGGCGGCCGCTACTCGGTGGATTCCGCAATCGGCCTGTCGCTGATGGTGGTCATCGGCCCGGAGCGTTTCCGCGAGTTCCTCGCCGGGTTCCACGCGATGGATGAGCACTTCCGCACCACCGATTTCGAGCGCAACGTGCCTGTACTCATGGGGCTGCTCAACGTGTGGTACCGCAACTTCTACCAGGCCCAGACCCATGCGGTGTTGCCGTACGCGCAAGACCTCGCCCGCTTCCCTGCGTACCTGCAGCAGTTGACCATGGAGTCCAACGGCAAGCGCACGCGTATCGACGGCACCCCGGTCACCTATGACACCGGCGAAATCTTCTTCGGCGAGCCCGGCACCAACGGCCAACACGCCTTTTTCCAATTGATCCACCAGGGCACCACGCTGATTCCGGCCGACTTCATCGGCTTTGCCAAACCACGCGCTGATCTGCCCACCGCCACCGGCGACGGCCCCATGCACGATCTGCTCATGGGTAATTTCTTCGCGCAGACGAAGGTGCTGGCGTTTGGCAAGACCCAACAGGAGATCGAGGCGGAGGGCGTGCCGTATGCGCTCGCGCCACACAAGGTTATGCCTGGCAACCGCCCCACCACCACGATCCTGGCGGAGGAACTCTCCCCGCACTCCCTCGGCGCGTTGATTGCGTTGTACGAGCACATCGTGTTCGTGGAGGCCGCCATCTGGGGCATCAACGCCTTCGACC
>ERZ1031299.87-NODE-87-length-10541-cov-4.418367_pt1 | contig 10541 bp, 10 predicted proteins | sample MGYA00518214_ERZ1031299 | MGnify/ENA primary metagenome ERZ1031299 (study PRJEB33718, sample SAMN03159825) | human skin metagenome | collected 2014-02-25 | study: EMG produced TPA metagenomics assembly of the PRJNA266117 data set (Human skin bacterial metagenome and... | reverse complement strand
GGATGCCACATCGCCGGCAGAGGCAGCCTCTGCCAGGGATTCGCGGTAGCCGGCGAGCGCTGCCGGGATGCGGGACATGCGGGAGGCGATGGCGTCGAAGTCCTGCTCCGTCACGCGCGGCATCAGCGCGAACGAGTCGCGGATCTCCTGAATCGGTGAGGCAATGTTGTTCAGCTGGCGCAGGAGCTCGCCGCGGTGGTGAAGCTCGAGCTTCATGCACAGGCGGTCGCGCAGGATGGCGGCTGTGAGGTTGTCTACGTCGTCGAAGTCGTCTTCGTCGTCGGAGTCATCGGTGGAGTCGTTCAACGCGTCAACGTCGGCGATGAGGTCGCGCATGCGGTCTGCGACCCGGTCCCAGTACTCGGGGGAAAAGTCCTGCAATTCGCCGTCGTGGCCATCGATGCCAATCTGGGTTGCCAGCGTGGGAGAGATGGCTGCGAGGTCGTAAACGAAATCCTCGCAGGTGGCGTCGAGAAGCGACGGCTCGCGCATGGGTTGGCTCATGCTGGGCGATTGTATAGGAGCTGGCCAAATGGACAATTCGTCGCACCATCCAGTAAATATATTCATTATGGCTTGGGCTTCGTTTTCTCGTCCTCGTACCCCCGCGGCGAAATGCCTGCACCTCATTCGCCTGCAGGAACTCACCTCCCGCAGCGAGCTCGTCCGCGCGACCGGCCTGTCTCAGCCCACTGTCACCCGCGCAATCGCGGCGCTTGTCGACGCCGGATACGTCACCGAACGCAACGACCTCACCCAATCCCAAGGCCGCGGACGGCCCACCATCCCCCTCGAACTCGCCGAAACCACCGAAACGCACGCGGGTGTGTCCGTGGGCACCGACTCCACCTACATCGCCCTGTTCGACCTCAAGGGCCGCACCCTGCGCAGCGTGGACGTGGACCTGCCGGTCTCGCGTATGAGCGAGGACGACTTCATCCAGCACATCATGGCCGGCCTGAACAAACTGACCACCAGCGTCGGCCGCCCGCTCGCCACCGTGGGCGTGACCACATCCGGCACGGTGCGCGGCAGCGGCGACGTCTACGCCCCCAACCTCGGCTGGGACGGGGTGAACATCGGCGATCAGATGCGCGAGCAGTTCTCCGTGCCGGTGCAGGTCACCTCGATTTCCAGCGCGATTGTCGGCTCTGAGATGCAATCCACCGCGGACCTGGACACCCCGTCGGTGATGGCGCTGTTTGCCGACGACTCCCTCGCCTGCGCCATCTCCAGCCCCGAAGGGGTCAACCCCATCGAGGTCGAGCAGGGCGAGCTGACCACCCAGGGCCTGCTGGACGCCATCGATGTGCCCACGATCCGCACCCTGCGCCAGGCGGTGGAGGACGCCGGGGAGGCAACCCGTTCCGCGCTCGACAGCCGCGCCCGCGGCCTGGGCACGCTCGTGGCTGGGCTGTGCTCCGACCACTGCCCCAACACCGTGGTTGTTGCTGGCAGTGCGTTTATCGACGACCCCCTCGCCTCCGCCCCATTCGCCCGCACCGTCCGCGAACACATCTCCGGGCCCATCGATCTGCGCCTGATCCCTAGCCACAAGGAGGTGGTGCGCGACATCGCCCGCGCCGTGGCGTTGGATTACGTGCTTCGCGAGCCCCTGGCGGTTGCGGGGGCGGAATGCGCAAGGTCGCCTGGGTTGCCGTGCTACTGCTGGCCGGCTGTTCCACAGAAGTTCCGGTTGAGCCGTTGCAGACCGAGGCAGTACCGACGCAGACGCAGGAGCAGTATGAGGGCCTTGAGGGGGTCGTCGCAAAGATTGAGGAGGCGACAAACACCGAGGTGGGCGTCGCTCTTTACGACGGCACCACCCTCACCCAAGCCGGCTCCCTGGACACCCTGCCGGCCTGGTCCACCATCAAAATCCCCATCGCACGCGCCGCCGAACGGCACTGCGAATACGACCACGCCACCATCGCGGACTTCACCCAGGCCTCCATCGAATGGTCCGACAACGACTCCGCCCGCGCCCTATGGGACTGCATGGGCGACGACCTCGAAGCCGCCAAACTCGTCGGCGAGGAAATCGAAAAAGCCGGGCCGCACGTCAACGTGCGCGGCGCGTTTGGCACCACCAGCTGGACGTTCGCCGACCAGGCGAAATACGCCCACTACTTAAGCACCCGCGACCAATCCCAACCCGTCCTGGCGGACATGCGCAACATCACCGAAGACCAGGCCTACGGGCTCGGCCAGTTGGGGGTTCCATTCAAAGGCGGCTGGTCAGACGTGGAGGAAGACGGCTCCTGGCACACCCGCCAACTCGGCTGGATCAAACACGTTGGGGTAGCCATCGGCGCGCGCAGCGCCGACGGCAGCTACGAGGACACCATGGATGCCCTCGACCAAGTCGCCGAGGCTATCGCCCCATAAACTTATCGGCGATCGGGCGCAGGTATGGCTCGATGAACTTCACAATCGCGGCCAGGATCGACAGCACTGTCAACACAATGCTCACGGTCCGGCGCACGTCGTCCGGCGACTTATCGCCGACACCCGCGAAGACCAACTTCTTCGGCGTGGTGTTCGGGGTTTCGTTGCCATCCGCCGGACGGTGCAGAACCACCTTCTGGGAACCCTGCGGCATGGATTCCACGTCGGTCGGCTTGTATCCCACCACCGCAGCCGATGCCTCGCCCTCAGCGGTGACCGCACCGGCGAAACCGACACGAGTCACGGTGGGGTTCAGGAACGTGTGCAGGTGGCCGGTCATGCTGTTCTTGTCGTCGGACCACTTGCCGTTCAGACGCTTCAGGTCCGCCAGCTCGCCATAGCCCCACCCCTGCATGGCGCGGCTCATGTTAGCCGTGCTGTGCAAGTTCGCGCCCCAGCCTCCTTTGCCGCCGATGGTGGCGGTGTCCTCCGGGCCGCAGTTGTCCGTACACGTTGCGTTGAACGGGCGGACGTGCGCGAACTTCTTCGCCGCCTCCACCGCACGCTGCAGCGCGATCAGGTTGTAGCCGGTGTCCAGTTGCACCGCGTTGACGTACTTCTCGCGGGTATCCAGGCCCTGTTCTGCAGCGACCGTGCGGAGCGGTTTTCCGTCGTACGGCACGTTCTGGTCCCACATGTCGCCGCGGAGCTTGCGCAGTTCACTGATGCCGGTTTCCGCATCGTTGGTCAGGTTGAACTTCGTCTCAAGCGCGATGACCTGGTCGGCGGGCTGGTTGAGTTCCACGCCGGTAACGGGGGCCGGGTCGGCGGAGGCTGCTGGGGCGAGGACGAGTGCTGTGGCTGCCGCGGTCGCTGCGGCGTATAAACGGATGCGCATAACCCGAGGGTAGCGCGTACCACGCCATAAAGAGCACTGGCACGGCAATGTAAAGGAACTGCGGGGCGCCAGGCCAGAGCACTACCGAAGCGTACGGGGCCATCAGCACCATGAGCGCCACCGAACCGTAGCGCTCGAAGACGAACACGCCAAGCGGCACGATCCATACCCAGTGGTGGTACCAGGAAAACGGACTAACCAGGCACGCGGTCAGGCCGATGAAGGAGACGGCGAGGGGTGCGGGGGCTCGTCGACAAGCAAGAAGCGCAAGGATGGTCACGGCGGCACACAGCGTGAGCCACAGCAGCGTCGAATCCATCCCGGCGCGGGCCAGCACTTGGCGTATGGACTGCGCCCCCGGATTCTCGTCCACCCCAATCCGTTGCGTGCTGAAGATCGCGCGCGTCCAAAAGTTCGGCGCGTCCACCACATTCATCCCGCTCGCCGCAGTGCACACGAACGTGAACGCGGCAACGAATGTTGCTCCCCACCTGCGCTGATAGATCAACAACACAATGAAAAACGCGGGCGTGAGCTTGATCCCCGCAGCCAGGCCCGTCCCGATGCCCGGCAGCCTGTTCTTCGGCAGGAAATCCAGGCACACCAGCCCCATGAGCAGCAGGTTCACCTGCCCGAAGTACAGCGTGCCCTGCACCGGCTCCGTGCACAGCACGAAAAAGGCCACCAGCGGCACCACGTGCTTCTTGCTTATCGACGACCCCCACACCACCCCGGCCAACACCACCACACTGGCCAACTTCCAGGCGACGCCGAACCACTCCTCGGTCGGCAGCCACGAAAACACCACGCCCGCAAACGGCGGATACGTAAACGGCAAGCCCGGCAACAGGTCGTGCGCATAGAGCGGCAGGTGGTCCTTCACCTGCTGCCCGCCCAGCACGTAGACGTGGAGATCACTTGGGTAGGCGGTGGAAAACGCAGTCTCCAACGGCGTAGTGACGTAACGATAGACCGCTACTGCAACAACAATGAGCAGGAGAATCACAAGTCGAGCCCGTCCAGGATCGCATCCATGGCGTCAGCGACGTCAGTGCGCCACAGCGTGTCCACCTTCGTATCCGCACGCCCCGGCCCGCCATTGATCACAGCGGTAGGTTTGCCCTGCTTCTTCGCATCCAGAATGAACTTGTAGCCGCTCATCACCGCAAGCGACGTGCCAATCGCAACCACACCCGTCGACTCCGCCAACCACTGGTCAGCCTTCTTTCGCGTGGCCTGAGGCACGTTCTCGCCGAAGTAGACCACACTGGGTTTCAGCCGCTCCGAACCACAGTTCGGGCACGTGATCATGCGGAAGCGCTCCACGTCCTCTTGGCGCAGTTCCACGTCGCCGTCCGGGTTGATCATCGTCCCGACCACCTCGACAGAATTGAAGTAGTTGGGGTTGGCGGCGGTGAGGAGGTCGTCGATAAGCGATCGCTCATGCATCACATTGCAGTCCAGGCACACCACATGCTCCATATCGCCATGCAACGCAATCACGTTTCGCGAGCCCGCCTGTGTGTGCAGTCCATCGACGTTTTGCGTGACAATGCCACGAATCAGGCCGGCCTGCTCGAGCTCCGCAAGCGCAAAATGCGTCCGGTTTGGCCGCGCCGCCCGCATGAACTGCATACCGACGAACGCACGCGCCCAATACCGACGCACCTGACGCGGCGAATGCGCGAACTCCTGAAACGTCATCGGCCTCGACTTAGTCAAACGGCCGGTTTCGGAGCGATAGTCGGGAATGCCCGAATCCGTCGACACACCCGCGCCCGTGATGACCAGCGTTTTTGGGTTCCTTAACTGTTCTATGACGCGTTGCTGTGCGTTCGGGGTCGGCGTTGCCGTTTCCTTGACCACCCGCTCAATCGAACGCACAGCGGACCGATGCGCCATCGCAATCGCGGGGTCGTCGAAGAAAGTTTCCATCGCCAGGCAGTGTACAAACCACCTAGGATTTCCTGCATGGGGGAATGGAAAACCGAAATCAGAACCAACCTTGTCGACGTCCGGGGGCAGACATATCTCAGCAGCGACCTGCTTCGCCTATCCACGTCACACGCGCTGGCGCGCCGCTCGTTCGACGCCTTGAAGGTCCACCAGCAGCACTGGGCCCGGGCCTACTGCGCGGGCCTTGCCGTCCACGCCGCCGTGATCACCGGTCGCGCCTCCGCGTACCTCAACGACATGTGGGTCGTGAACACGCCGCTAGACCAGGTCGCGCTGGTGTTGCCGTCGGTGCCACGGCGCTCAACATGGCCCGCCGGCGTACGCTACGTGCAACGCACACTCCCCGCCTCCCGGATCCGCCGCGGGGAAGCCATGTCCACTACGTCACCATTGCAAACCTTTCTGGACATTGCCCGCCTCGACGGCTTCACCCACGCACTCGTCGCCGCAGACTGGCTCGTCCAACGCGGTGGCTTCACACCGGCCCAGCTGCAGCACCTCGTCGAAACTGAGCCGCGCTTCCCAGGCAAACCCGCCGCCCGCCTGGCGGCGAGGCACGCGTCGACCCTGTCCGAATCCGCACCCGAGGCCTACGCGCGCGCTTTGCTCATCGAAGCCGGCATCACCGACGTCCGCGCCAACGTCACACTCACCCGGTGGAGGTACCGCGTTGACCTGCTGATTAACGGGTGGTTGGGAGTTGAGATCGATGGGCGCGTGAAGTACGACGACACCACCTTCGGCCCTGCGCACAAGGCACTTCTCGACGAGAAAACGCGCGCCGACCGCCTCGGCAACGCCGGCCATCCCCTGCTCCGGTACGCGCCGCGCTACCTGGAGGAGCACCCCGAGGAGTTCGTCGGGGCGGTGCGGGCGCGCCTCGAACTTGGCCGTTAGGTGTGCGGGGTTTTGTTCATATGCAGGGCTCGATATGCGTAAGTGCAGGTCAGCGCGTTTTCAGAAATTTCGGCCAATTTTCCGCAAAACGCCGTGACCAGGGGTTACGCATATCGAGCCCTGCATATGAAGCCGCGAAGGGCCTACCGGAACGGGACCTCACCGATCGTGCGGCGCAGCTTCCGGGTCCGGAGACGTTCGGGGCGCCGGGCAAGCTTCTCCATCGCACGCACGGCACACATGACGTGGGCTTCCTTCGAGTTGGAGTAGAACGCCTGGGCGCCGGCGGGCAGTTTCGGCACAGCGTGCAACGGCAGGTCGGACACCGCGAGCAGGGTGCCGTAGGGGACGCGGTAACGGTAGCCGTTGGCGGCGATGGTGCAGGACTCCATGTCTACGGCTGCGGCGGTGGATCCCCGGAGCCATTCCCACAGGTCCTGCGGGTCTTTCCACTCCCAGTTCCGGTCGCCGGTGGACAGGACGGTGCCGGTGCGCATCAACGACGTGTCGTCGCCGTACACCTTGGTCACGGCCTTTTCCAGGGTGCGTTGCACTTCGGGGACGGCGGGGATGGGCAGTTCGCGGCGCAGGTAGTCGTCGAGAACGTGGTCGTGGCGTTCGTAGGCGTTGCCGAGGATGAGGTCGCCGATGCGCATGCGGGCGTCCAGGCCGGCGCAGTGGCCGATCATGATCCACGCTTCCGGACGCAGAACGGCCAGCGAGTCGGTGATGGTTTTGGCGTTGGAGGGGCCGACGCCGATGTTGATCATGGTGATGCCGTCGCCGTTTTCGGTGATCAGGTCGTAGCGCGGCATCTGGAACTTCGACCCCAGCTCCAGGTCCTCGAGCGCGACGGTGTCGGAAACTGTTTCGCCGGAGGGGAGGACGAGGCGGGTGTAGCGCGAGTCGGGGTCGGAAAGTTCACGCAGGCCGAAGCGCACGAATTCGGTGACGTGCATGGCGTAGTTGGTGAACAGGATGTAGCGCTGCAGGGTGTCTACGTCGATGCCGGTGTAGTGCTCGAGTCGCGCGATGGCGAGGTCGAAGCGTTGCGGGCCGAAGTGGAACAGGGGTTTTTCCGGACCGTGGAAGGCGTCCCAGTGGCCGTCGACAATGGCGTCGTGGACGTCGTCGAGGGCGGGTCGGGGCAGGTTGCGTGTTTCGTCGATAGGCGGTGTGCCCTTGATGTAGGCGGGCGGGATGACGATATCGGAGTACTCCACACGCATGGAGCACGGATAGTTCGAGGTCAGCGCCTCGAGTTGGGCGGTGAGGTAGTCCTCGAGCAGGTCGGGGCGGGAGAGGACGGCGGAGTAGGTGCCGGCTTTGTCGACGTAGCCGAAGGTTTTGGAGCGGTCGATGGGGCGCCATTCGAGCACGTCAACGGTCAGTTTGGGGTAGCGCACTTCCCCGTAGCGTTCGAAGTCCCCGGCGCGTGCGATGTCGCACGACGTGTTGTACAGGGCTTTTAGCTTTTCGACGACCTCACGTACCTGGTTCATACCCCGCCAGGCTACTCACGAATGAGCACGCGGCGCACGGCTTCGGCGCGGCGACCAAACTCCTCTGCGGGAACGCCTTCGCGGATGCACTGCTCAATGAGTTGCTGCATGCCTGCGATGTAGAACCGGGCCATATCGTCGACAAGCTTCATGTCCGCGTTTTCCCAACGGGCGGCGCGGGGCAGGAGTTGTTCGCGCATGGTGGGCAGCATGACCTCGTAGACCTGGTTATCCAGGAGGCTGTGGATCGGCGAGTCGATGATGCGCGTGGCGGCGGTGTAGTGACCAGCGGTCGCCTGTGCCAGTGCAGTGACCGACGCTTCAAAGTTCTTGTCAATGCTGAATCGTTCCGCGAAACTGCCGTAGGCCGCCAAGACCCACTGCGCTGCGGTGGCGAGCACGAGGGCGTCGCGGTCCTCAAAGTGCTGGTAAAACACCTGACGGCTCACGCCTGCTTCTTTCACGATTTGCGAGACATTCAGATCAGCGACCTCGTAGTCGTTGAGAAGGCGCATGGTGGCGTCGATTAGCGCCTTGCGAGTGCGCAGCGCGCGCGGGTCTTGGCTGTCCGAGCGGCGGCCCGGGAGGGTAGTTTCAGTCATCCCATGTCTCCAAAAGATTTCCGACATTAGTGTTATGTGGTATGAGCCTAACCGATGACACTCTGGAACTGTTACATGCCCTTATTAGAAATGGATGCGTCAACAACCTAACGGCAGATTCTGGACACGAGGAAAGAAACGCCCGCACGCTGCAGGAATTCTTCGGGGATACCCGTGTAGACGTAGAACGCTTCGAACCCCATCCGGGTCGAGTTTCCGTAGCGTTTTCCATCGAAGGCACCGACCCCAACGCTGAGCCACTCACCCTTTTGGGCCACACCGATGTCGTGCCCGTCGACGAGGATAAATGGACAGTTGACCCGTTCGGGGGTGAGATCAAAAACGGCCGCATGTACGGGCGCGGCGCCACCGACATGCTCTACATCACTGCAGCGATGGCGGCGGCTGTGCGCGACGTTGCCCTCTCCGGCACGCAACCCAAAGGCACCCTGACCTTCGTGGGATGCGCCGACGAGGAGGCCCGCGGTGGCCTCGGCGCGGCGTGGCTTTCGGAGAACGCGTCGTTCCCTTGGGCGAACTGCCTGTCCGAGGAGGGCGGCTCCCACCTGCCTGTGTCCGACGGCTCCGACGCGCTCGTGATCGTCGTCGGCGAGAAGGGCGCCGCACAGCGCCGCTTGACCGTGCATGGCGACGCCGGCCACGGCTCCGCGCCGTTCGGCCGCGACATGGCCGTGACCAAAATCGGCGAGGTCGCGCGCCGCATCGCCACCATCACGCCCGAAGTGCGTAGCGACGACATCTGGGAGGGCTACGTCCGAGCCTGGAAATTCGACCCCGACACCGAAGCGGCCCTGCTGCGCGGCGAAGGCTACGAGACGTTCGGTCAGCTGCAGAGCTACTCCCACGCCATGAGCCACCTCACCATCTCCCCCACCGTGCTGCGTGCCGGCGAGGCGATCAACGTGTTGCCGTCCGTCGCCTGGATGGAGCTCGACATCCGGCCCTTGCCTGGCCAAACGCAAGAAGAGATCGACGATCTGCTGCGGGAAGCGCTCGGCGACCTTGCCGACGAGGTGGAGATCACCCACCTCATCACCGAACCCGGCACCGTCTCCCCCACCTCGGGCCCGCTTTACGACGCCATCGTGGACACCTTCCACGAATTCTTCCCCGACGTCCCCGTCGTCCCGACGATCGCGGCGGGTGGATCCGACCTGCGCTTTGCTCGTCGTAAAGGTGGTGTCGGCTACGGATTCGCCCTCCACGGGCGCGGCGAAACGCTGGGGTCTGTTCTAGGTGAGCTCCACAGCCACGACGAATCCGTCTCCCTCGAAGACGTCGACCTCACGGTCCGGGCGTACCGTTCCCTGATCCGCCGCTTCGTCGGGGCGTAGTTCCGCCATTTCGGTTCATATGCAGGGCTCGATATGCGTAACCGCTGGTCACCGCGTTTTCCGAATTTCGGCCACAATTTCTCGAAAACCCTCCTACCTGGACTTACGCATATCGAGCCCTGCATATGAAGGTTTCACACCCTTCCAAGGCCCGCACCACCTGTCACATCTGCCCCATCCGTGACATACTGTCCCGCATGAAGTTTCGTACTCTCGCTATGACCGCGGCGCTGGCCGGCACGATCGCCGCCGCGCCGACCGCCCAGGCTGACGCCATCGACGACACCCTGGCGAAGCTGCCCGCGGGTCCGATCTCCTGCGACCAGGCCTCCCGCTACTGGACCAATGACGCCGACTACCAGCAAAAAGTCCGCCAGGCGCGCACGATCGCGATGTTCGACCGTCGCGGCCCGCAGATCCTGGATGCGCTTTCGCGTGTCGACGAAGCCGCCAACCGCTGCGGCCTCAAAGGCACCACCGGCGGCAACAACACCAACTCCAACAACGCCAACAACACCAACAACACCGCGCCGAAGCAGAACGCGCCAGCCCAGCAGCCAGCACCTGCCCAGCAACCAGCTCCGCAGCCAAAGCAGCAGCCGAAGATTCAGCCGCAGTTCCCGGAGCGCATGAACCTCACCCCGGCTGGTATGCCGTCGGTGGATGTGCCGGTCGCGGGCGTGACCACGCTGCAGTTGCCGGACCTGCTGAAGTTGCTGCAGGACGCGTTGGCGCAGATCCTGGCTTACTTCAAGATCCAGCTGTAAAGCTCGTTGCCGTCGGCGTGGATTCGCACGCCGGGCGTGGGGTCAAGCCACAGGTCGGTTTGCAGTGAGTTTTCGCCGTCGGTGCAGGTAAACGAGATCGTTTCGTTGGTCTTGTCCAGCACCTCAACGCGAGCCCGCGTGAGCCATGCGTTGCGACGACGCACCCCAATCAGCTT
>ERZ1031299.83-NODE-83-length-10795-cov-4.980261_pt1 | contig 10795 bp, 4 predicted proteins | sample MGYA00518214_ERZ1031299 | MGnify/ENA primary metagenome ERZ1031299 (study PRJEB33718, sample SAMN03159825) | human skin metagenome | collected 2014-02-25 | study: EMG produced TPA metagenomics assembly of the PRJNA266117 data set (Human skin bacterial metagenome and... | reverse complement strand
GAGATTCGCCTTAGTCTCGTGGGCTCGGAGATGTGTATAAGAGACAGGCCTCACCCTTGTCGTTGGTGGACAGGGCGACAAGCGAGGTCTCGTTCTTCTCACCGTCGGCAGCCCATGCGGCGGGCTTGCCGGCTTCCTTCACGCCGTCGATCTTCAGCGGCTTAGTGGTGAACGCGAGCGGGGTGTTCTTGGCGCCCGACTTATCGTCGGAAAGATCCAGGGTGTACACCTTGTCCTCGCCGAACAGCACAAGCGTGCCGCCTGCGGTGAAGGCAGCGGTGTCGATCTTGGTGGCGTCGTCACCCTTGAGGTCGATCTTGCCCAGATCCATCAGACCACCATCGTTGGCGTTAATGCGCAGCAGGTGGCCGGCGTTCTTGCCCTCCTCGTCCTGGGAGATGGCGTACAGCAGCTTGTTTTCAGGGTGGCGCGCAAGAGCGGTGTAGGTGCGGCCCTTGGAGTTGTACTGCGCGCCAGAGGTACCGGTGCCGTTACCGGGCGTATCCAGGAACAAGGCAGCAAATGCCTTTGCAGCATCCGAGATGCTCGAGTCCTTGGCTGGGGTCTGCGTCACCGGCGCGGCCGAGTCCGCCACTGGGGTGTTGGCGGTGGCCGGGGTGGTTGCTGGGGTCGTCGATACGCTGCTCGCATTGCTTGTCGACGACACCGGGTCCACCGCAGCAGACGACGTCACAGGCGCAGTCTCCTTCGCAGTAGCGCTCTCCTGCGCGTTTGCGACCGGCACGAGTGCGATCGAGCCTGCGACTGCTGCCGCGAGCGAAAGCCCGACGGCACGTTTTGCCTTGGATGTTGCTGCCATTATTACCTCTCGAGAATAGAAAAAGCGCGCACGAGCGCCCCCAAAAACCACATATGAATGTATACGCCAACCTTGGACTTCACAATACATCCCGAACAAAAGCGAAACCCGCCTACTCGCCGAGCAATCTGCATCGGTTTCGTAGGCGGGTCAGCTTTTAGGCTTCAGCCGGTTCCGCAGGCTCCTCAGGCTTGGCGGTCTCCGTTGCCTCGGCCTTGTTGTTGGAGCTGCTGCCCTCGGTCTCTACGTTCCAGCCGAGCTGGCAGCTGGCGTAGTACAGACCCATGATCAGACCAGCCACAGCCAGGAGGCCAACACCGGCAACCGCAGCCGGGGCGGCCGGATTGATCTGGGACAGCTGGCGGTTGACCTGGTCGATCTGCGCCTGGAACTGGTTGAACACAGACGGGACTTCAATGTTCACGTTCGGCATCACGCTGCGCACTGCCTCGTTGGCCTGTGCGGCCGCGGCGTTGAGCTCGTCTTCGAACATCACACCGATACCACCGGCGACTGCACCGAGAAGGCCGATCGGCACCAGCCACGCAACCGGGTTGGATACCGAGGATGCGGTGGCCAGGCACTTGCCCAGGGAGCTGCCGTCCTCGCCAACAATTTCGTTGTCCCTGCCGATACCGCCACCTGCAGCGATGTCGCCGTTGCCCTTCTCAAACTGCAGACCGATCACGATTTCCTTCTGGGACGGATCATCCGCAGCCGGACGCAGTTCGAACGGCTCGGAGAACTTGCCGCGAACCTTGAACGGCTTCGACTCCAGGGTCGAGCCCGCACGGGACGAGTTCTTCTCCGGATCACGCGGATCAATCAGACGCAGGTTGCCCGGGTTGTCGATCTCGAAGGTGTACTCACCCCACGGTGCAGACTCGAAGTAGACGTTGCCGTCTTCGTTGGTCTCGCCCGCGATGGACGGACCACCATCGGTCGGAACCAGCTTGACCTTCAGCCCTGCGAGGCCTTCGTTCTCGTCCTGCGTGCGGTTCTGGTTCTCATCAACCCATGCGATCAGGCGCAGGTTGTCAGCCAGCGGAGCACCCTGGTCAACGATGATGTGAGCGTTGCCCTTGAGGTTCTCGCGCGGGGAGATGATCAGCGTGGATGACGGGTCATCGCCGTAGTCCGGTTCACCCGCGAGGCCACGGCCACGAGCCGGACGCGTCGGGAGCTCGCCCCTTGCTTCCGCTTGGTTGTGGTGACGGACATTGGTTGCCAGACCTTCCGGAATCTCCGCAGTGAAGATCACACGCTGACCTGGCAGCAACGTGCCATTGAAGCCCTCAGGCTTCTTAATCTCAAGATCCTTGACCTTCTTCAGCTGATCAGCTGGAACGTCGTTGCCATCCTTGTCCTTGGCATCGCCCTCAAAGATCGCGTCCTTCAGCTCCACGTTCACCATCGGTGCAGAACCGGTGTTCTGGATTTCGTAGGTGAACTTCAACGCGTTGCCGACGCCCATACGAACAGGCTTGTCCGGGTTGGTAGCAAAGCGGGCGTTGACCTTCTTGTGCACCTCTGCCTTGATGAACTTGGTGTACGCCGAATCCGGTGCGGAACCTACCTTTTCACCAGTAGAGGTTTCACCGAAGGCGGTAGCGACGTTGTTGAAGTCGAACGCGTCCTCCGGAGCCTTCATCTTGGCCTTAATCACCTCGGTTTCACCCGGGGCGAGCTCCGCAGTCCAGCCTTCCGGCATCTTCAATTCGATGTTGCGCGACTGAAGTTCCGGATCATCGATATCGATGTTCTTAATCGGCGTATCACCGGTGTTGGTGATGAAGAGCTCGTAGTAGAGATCTTCGCCAGGCAAGGTGGTCATGACATCGTCGACAAGATTGCCGTCCTTGTCCTTAACCTGGCCCAGGTTATCGGCGTCGCGGCCCCAGACCTGCTTCTCCAGTTTCAGTGAAGCGTTCTTGGTCAGCTTGATTTCCGGAAGCTTCACATCGTCGCCTGGGCGGACCGGAACCTTGATCTTGTCGATCTCGCGGTCACTACCCGGAGTCAGGATCTCGATCTCGTTGACGCCAGGCGTGACATCTTCGATCTTGAAGTTGCCCTTCTCATCAACGTCGATGATCTTGGAGTCGCCGTTCGGGTCGGTCACTACGACCTTGGTACCCGGAACAGCATTGCCGTTGCCGTCGTTGACATTGCCCTCAATGGACTGGTTTTCCGGAGCCTTGACACGGATCTCGCCAATGTCGGTCCGCTCGCCCTGCTTCACCGTGACCTTACGGTTCAGCGGCTTACCGTTAATGTCGGTGTCCGGCCAGCCCTCCGGCAGCTCAATTTCCATGTCGAAATCGACGACACCTTCAGGGAAGTACTGGAAATCGATCTCCGGGGTAACAAAGAAGCCGTCTTCATCAACGCTGAGCGGAATCTCGTAGTCGAAGTACTCCGGTCCCTTGGTCTCCTCAGTGCGGGGATCGACCGAGATGGTGTTCGGATCAGCGACATCCTTCTTGATGAACTTGATCTTTGCACCCTGGATCGGGTTACCGTGCTCATCGATCAACCAACCACCGACGGTGTTTTCACCGATGCGGTCAGACTTATCCTTGCGGTCACGCTCCGACTTGTCGACCTCGAACTCGATCGGATCAGACTCGCCGTCCTTGACCTCAACGATCTTCGGACGTGGGTTGTTCATGCCCTCAGGGGTCTCTACCTCGACGATGTACTTACCGTCAGGCAGCGGCTTGTCGTCCGGACCATGGATCTCGAAGTTGCCCTCTGGATCCGTGATCTCTACGTTCTCAGCAACCTTCTCGCCATCAGGTCCGTAAACCGTGACATTCGGCTTACCCTCGCCGTCCTGCGGCAGCGGCTTGCCGTCCTTGTCCTTGACCGTGCCGCTAATGGAAGGCTTGGTTTCGACCGGAGTGGTCGTGGTCGGCGTCGGCTTTTCAGTCGTCGAGGTCGGCGTCGGCTTCGACGTGGTCACGGTCACCTTCGTGGTCGTCGGCTTCTCAGTTGTCGAAGTTGGCGTCGGCTTCTCAGTCGTCGGAGTCGGCGTCGGCTTGCTGGTCGTCGGCTTCGGGGTCGGGTTGATGTTCTCCAGCTTGGTGTCCTGGTCCTTCTTCACCTCCACTGTCTGATCCTTAGGCGCGGTGTACTTATCCTTATCCTTCGGAGTGACCACAACCGTGTAGTCACCCGTCGGAATCTCATCCAGCTTCACATTGCCGTTGGAATCAATCGACACCTCACGACGCTCATTCGTCTTCGGGTCAACCAACTCAATCTTTTCAACAGCTTCCGGATCCACAGAACCAGACACCGAACCCTTATCGCGCGAAGGCGCAACATTCTCCAGCTTGGTGTCCTGGTCCTTCTTCACCTCCACTGTCTGATCCTTAGGCGCGGTGTACTTATCCTTATCCTTCGGAGTGACCACAACCGTGTAGTCACCCGTCGGAATCTCATCCAGCTTCACATTGCCGTTGGAATCAATCGACACCTCACGACGCTCATTCGTCTTCGGGTCAACCAACTCAATCTTTTCAACAGCTTCCGGATCCACAGAACCAGACACCGAACCCTTATCACGGGTAACGGTCAACTTGACCTTGCCATCGCCGTTCTCCGGGACGTGTGTCGCGGCCTCGCCTCTGACCGAATACCTCTCAGGCGTCTTCACTTCTACTGTGTAAGAACCAATTGGGGCCTTTCCCCAGGTAAATCCACGGTCTACCATTCCGAAAGGGTAAATGTCATTGTCATTATGACGCGCGTTAACTTCAACCGGTACAGGAGTATCGAGCTCAACTGTCAAGAAGCCAATTCGCTTAGTCAGCTCGAAGTTCTTAGTTTCGATGCCATTATTCGTGACGTTAGCGCTCTGCGGGTCAGGCACGGCAAGGTCACCAGGAACAGTTTCTTCCACAACCTCGACCCGGTATTTACCCGTTGGCAAATCCGAAACCGAGTACTCGCCGTTGTTTACGTCAACAATAACAATCTTTTCAACATCGCGAGTGGCATCTTCGACTCCGGTAACACGGATCTTCAGATTCGAGTCCTTTGGGGCATTCGTTACAGATCCTTTAATGGATCCCTTCTCGCGCTGCGGAGTGATATCCCCAAGCTTGTATTCTTCATTGGCCTTAATCTTCACCTGCCGACCATCGGGCTTTGCGTATCCGCGTGCTGGTGTAACTACAAGGGTGTAAGCCCCCTCGGGAATGCCAGATGCAGAGATTTTACCGTCAGAATTCACGGATACGGTCGTAGAGCTTCCATTGGCATCAACGAGTTCAACCTTTTGAATCGAGCCAGGCTTCACAGTTCCAGACAAAGAACCCGGCTTCGCAGTCTCGACCCAGGATCTAGTCAACCCAGACGAGGCAGGACCACCTGAGTACGGCCACTGGGTATTCTTTCCCTCTTTGTCTAGACCTTTCTTGTTCGCACCCTTCGCGACGAGTTTAATTGCCCCGCCATTCGTTGCAATTGGTTTATTGAAAGTAATACGCGCTACCGGCCCGTTGTTCGGTGTTTGGCTTAGTCCCTGCTCCCAATTATCCCCAATCGCCACATTAATGAGGGACGCACTAAGTCCCTGTTCCCTTACAAATTTCCTGCCATTGGAGATATAAACCTCATCAAACGTATAGCGTTCTTTCGGGTAGCGACGATCCTTTGTGGTGGTATTGATCAAGGGCGCATTCTCACGCATCGAGAAAATCAGTTCATTAAACGTTTGATTCGAAGAATCCTCAGCGATCCAGATTTCAATGTCCCGCCCGACCGCCTTCGAGGTCACCTGAAGCAACGAACCTGCCGGACGTTTATTAGTTTCCTGCGCCCCTGCAACCTGCACCTCCCCACCAACAACACTCGGCACAGTCAAGCCAGACAGCGCCAGCGACACTGCGGTCATGCCTGCAATGGCGGTGCGCTTACCGGAGAAGCCGCGACGTGAGGAACGGCGCGCGGAGAAGTTTGCATTGAAATCGAACGGAGAGGAAGCGTTGTTCAAGATTGCTCCAATGGTTGATTTTTCTATAACGGGAGAAATTCGAGCAAGAAGTACATAGAACACGAACTTCCGCGCGAGACTTCCAAATAATTTACCAACTTGGACAGGCGCTTTCAAGCGCACTCACATCTAAAGCCCCTGCTTAATCAGTGTTTATTCAGATTCAAAGGGTTTATTAATCTTTGCCGTAATTACGTCTCAGACAAATCGCGAAAGAAGCAAAAAGGGAAGGCCCCACACAAACCGTGTGGGGCCTTCCCGAAATTGGTGCGCCCGGAGGGATTCGAACCCCCAACCTTCTGATCCGTAGTCAGATGCTCTATCCGTTGAGCTACGGGCGCAGTGCCTGTTGGCAACGAAGAAGAACATTACACCCGGCAGGGCGCACCACCAAAACGGCAGTTCAGGACACTATTACAGGCCAAGCACACTCTTGGCGATGAGGAAGTAAATGACCAAACCGGTCGCGTCGCAGAAGGTAGAGATGAACGGGTTGGAGAACACCGCCGGGTCGGCGCCGACTGCGCGAGCGATGATCGGCATGATGCCGCCGACGGTCGCGGACATGGCGCACACACAAAAAAGTGTGGAACCGATCACAATGCCTATTTCTTGCCCGAAAACGGCCCACGCGATACCCAAACCGAGGATGCCAAGCACCGAACCAAGGGTCGCGCCGACGCGCAGTTCGCGCCACATGACTTTAAAGATGTCGCCCTTGGTCACGTCGTGAAGCGCTAGCGCACGCGTCACCGTTGTCGCGGCCTGGTTACCGGTGTTGCCGCCGGTGCCGGTCAGCAGCGGAATAAATAGGGACAGCACGGTCACTTGGGCGAGCGTGTCCTCGAAGATACCGAGCACCTGCACGGTCAGAATCGCGGAAACCGCCAGCACGAGCAGCCACACGATGCGGGATCGCACCAGGTTGAGCACCGGCGTGGACAGGTACGGCTGCTTCAGCGACTCGGAACCACCCTGACGTGCGGAGTCCTCGCTGTCGGCGAACTCGACGATGTCCTGGGCCTCGTCGTAAGTAAAAATGCCCACAAGGTGCTGGCCGTTATCCACCACCGGGTACGCGAGGTGACCAGACGCGAGCAGGCGACGCGCCGCATACTCGGCGTCTTCGCTCTCCACGACGGTGGGGGTTTCGCGCATGATGGTGCCCACCTCGTCATCCGCACGCGCCTTGAACAGGTCCTTCAGGCTGAGTACGCCGGTGACGTGGTGCATGTCGTCGATAACTGGCACGGTGTAGATCGTCTCCAGGTCATCAACATGCGCGCGCAGCTTATCGACGACCTCCTGCGCCGTCTCCGTCGCACCAACCGCCTCCACATTCGGCGACATGACACGGCCGACCGACCCCTTCTCGTAGGCGAGAATCAGGTCTGTGTAGGCGCGGTCGTCCTCATCCAACTCGTTGAGAACCCGCTCCGCCACCTCCGGATCCATGTGATCGAGCAGCATGACCAAGTCCTCGGTGCCGAGGGCATCGAACAGGCCAGGGATCTGATGATCACCTAAGGCTTCGACGATTTCGGCCTGGTGGGCGGGCGCGAGGGCGTCGAAAAGCACAGCGGCTCGAGGCGCTGGCAGCAGTCGCACCAGCTCCGCACCACGTCTCGACGGCTGCCGCTCCACCAAACGGACGATGTCACGCAAGTCCATCCCCGCGAGTTTGTGCTGCATAGCAGCCAAATCGCGCGGGGATAGACGGCGGCGCCGCAACTTCCGTTCAATATTGGCCAAATCAGCCGTTTGCATAGCTCTCACACCGCGAGCGTACCTGGCTTCATATTCACCCGAGCGGGGGCTATTCCCAGATAGCTATTCCGCATTTATTACGCATGTGTAAAACTTTACGAACGTTTTGCGATACATCTCGCGGAAACACCCAGGAATCGGCGTTATCGCCCAGACCCAAGGAGCCCCCATGGCAAAAACTGTACGTTCCCGACGCGTATCCATCGCGGCGGGCGCGCTCTCCCTGGCGCTGGTGGCGCCATTCGTATCCCCCGTCAGCATCACCCCGGTGGCGGCAGCTGTCGACGCCAGCGCGTTCGACACCACCTACACCACCACTAACTTCTGGGACGTCGACGAAGCAGTCGTGGAAGGGCTTGTGCTTGAGCCCGGCGACAAGGTCGAAGCAACGGCACTCCTTCTCGCCCGCAATAAATGGCGCTTCCGCACCAGCGGCTGCAACCTGATTCTCATCCGTCCAGAAGCTGCGATCTCCTTCGGGAAGGGCAACCAGAACATTGCGGTCAAGGTAACCAAGGCCGACGGCTCTTCCTTCGACACCACACTGAAGGTCAACGTCGTGGATAAGAAGGCCGAGGGAAACACGTTCACCGAGCCTGCCGACGCCTGCCCAGCGCCGGAGGAGCCGACCTCCGAGGCCCCAACCTCCGAGCAGCCCGCTCCGACCACGACCGCTCCTGCAGAAGAGCCAACGTCTGAGCCGGCTCCGACGACGGCTACCCCGCCGGCGGAGGAGTCGTCGACAAGCAATGCTCCGAAGACAACCGCAAGTGCCTTCAACGGTCGCTTCAACACCGCCAACTTCTGGAACAAGAAGGAAGCAGTGGTCGAAGGCCTGAAACTGCAGCCGGGTGACACCGTCGCACCGACGACGAACACGATCTTCAACTGGAACTTCCGTAACGACAACGGCACCCTCACCGTGATTCGCCCGCAGTCCGCGACTGCTTTTGGTACCGGCAACAAGGACATCGCCGTGAAGGTGACCCCCGCCGAGGGCGAGGCGTTCACGACCACACTGCGCCTGAACGTTATCGACGAGCGCCCCGTCGGCGATTGGGAAAAGGAGCTGGAGAAGACCTACCCGGTCGACTTTGAGAAGTCCACCTCCGCCAAGACGCTGGATGCGCTCAAGCTGCCGAAGGGCGTGACCCTGAGCAAGGGTGGCGTGAGCCTGCCGACCGGCTGGAGCGTCACCACCGACGCCGACGGCGTCCGCATCACCCCGCCGGCCACCTTCACGGAAGGCGACATTGAACTGCCTGTCTCCGTCGAGCAGGTCCACGCCGACGGCACGAAGGACACGTTCAAGGCAACGCTGAAGATTGCTGCGAAGAACCCGTCCAAGACCCCGGCTGAAGTAGCAGGTACCGCAGCAGACATTCTCGGCCCGCTGCTGGGAAGCATCATCGGCGGCGCGACCGGTGGCACCGGCCTGGGCAGCCTCATTGGCAACCTGATCGGTGGCGGCAAGGGCGAAGGCTCCGAAGGCGGCAGCGGCGGTAACGGCAGCGGCGCCGGCGGCCTCCTCGGCAACCTTCTCGGCGGTCTGCTCGGTGGCGGTAAGGACGGCAAGAGCCCGCTGGAGGGCATCGTCAAGGTTGAGGTGCAGCCGAGCGGCATCATCGTCACCGGCAACGCCAACCCGACCGTGGAGATCCGTGACAACGGCTCCAACAATGGTTCCGGCAACTCGGTCGTCGTGACGAACAATGCGAACCCGACGGTGGACATTCGCGACAACGGCTCCAACAACTCCGTGGTTGTTACCGATAATGCGAACCCGCGCGACAACTTCAACAACAACGGCAACCCGTCCGTTGTCATTACGGATAACCTGAACCCGGTTATCACGGGCAACATGAACGACAACGGGTCCAACAACGGCTCGAACAACTCCGTTGTGGTCACCAACAACGCCAACCCGGTCATCACCAACAACGCCAACAACAACGGCTCGAACAACTCGGCCATTGTGACGGGCAACGCGAACCCTGTTGTCACCGGCAACGCGAACAACAACGGTTCTGGTAACTCGGTCGTCGTCACGGACAATGCAAACCCGCGCGACAACCTGAACAACAACGGTTCCAACAACTCGGTCGTGGCGACCAACAACGCCAACCCGACCGTTGTCATCACCGGCAACATGAACGACAACGGCTCGAACAACTCCGTTGTGGTCACGAACAACGCCAACCCAGACATCCGCGACAACGCCAACGGTGGTCTGTTCGGCAGCTCGGGCGGCTCCTCGAAGAAGGGTGGCAACGGCGACCAGCAGGGCGGCGACAAGCTCGTCGGCGCCAAGGTCAACGCCACCGGTGGGTCCTCCGACCCGCGCTGCATCGCTTCCCTCGTCGGCCTTGGTGTGCCGCTGGTCCTGATGCTGCCGCTCGCGCTGGCTAACCAGGCGGGCCTCCCGGGCCTGGGTCAGGCAAACGGCCAGGCTGGCGACATCTTCACCGCGGCCGCCCGCAACGCTGGCCTCGATCCTGCCCAGGCGATGGCAATCGGCGGCGGTATCGTCGGCCTGGTTTCCGCGCTGCTGATCGCTACCGCGGTACGCACCTGTGTCCCGGACGTGCAGAGCGTTGACATCAACGTCAACGGCTCGTCCCGCAAGGATAAGGAGGAGGCGCCGACTACGGTTGCGCCGGTCGTCGAGACGCAGTAGCCCCTCAATGCGAAAACCCCCGCTGAGCGGGGGTTTTTCTTGTGCGCCCGGAGGGATTCGAACCCCCAACCTTCTGATCCGTAGTCAGATGCTCTATCCGTTGAGCTACGGGCGCAATGGCGGAGATGACAGGATTTGAACCTGCGGCCCCCGTCAAGGGGGCAACTCCTTAGCAGGGAGCCCCATTCGGCCACTCTGGCACATCTCCAGCGCTGCGTACACATTACCTGTATCCGGGCGAGCAGCCAAATATCACCGAAATCCGTCCGTATACTCGGCCGCATGAAAATCCACACGTGGCTCAATTCCGGACTGGCAGCACGCGACAATTCCGGCGACACCGCGGATTACCTCCTCTGGTTCCCCGCGGCACTGGACACGCTCGGCACTGGTCCGCTCACCGGCTCGCTGCATTTCACGCCGAAAACATCGGTGCTGCGCGACGCGCCCGAAGGCACTGTGCTGCTCGGCATCCCAGCGGGCGATCTTCAGGGCATTCTGCCTATCGACGACACCACCACCCCCGTAC
>ERZ1031299.74-NODE-74-length-11516-cov-6.216648_pt1 | contig 11516 bp, 9 predicted proteins | sample MGYA00518214_ERZ1031299 | MGnify/ENA primary metagenome ERZ1031299 (study PRJEB33718, sample SAMN03159825) | human skin metagenome | collected 2014-02-25 | study: EMG produced TPA metagenomics assembly of the PRJNA266117 data set (Human skin bacterial metagenome and... | reverse complement strand
ACCCCCACAACCAAACACAACGGGTTTACCCGTCCACAAAATTTGACACAGCCCAGTGGACCGACACGAAAGAATCGCTACCCAAGCGAGATAATCAAAAGCACTGGTGGGAAGTGTGGATTTCCACCGAAGGCGGTGCGAATACTTATTCAGACTTTACCGTTACTGCGGAAGCTTCAGGAATCAAAGTTAACAGCGATGCGATCCGAATTAACGATAGGACCGTCACGCTAGCTTATGGGTCGCGTAACGAATTCGAAGTGCTTATAGACAGACAAAGCCTTGTTTCAGAACTTCGACGTCCAAGTGAGCTAGCGGTTTTCATTTTGAACGAAGGGCCCGCAGACCAACTCGAATGGGTTAACGATTTAGTAGACCGGACCATCGCACCGGCAGAAGGTGCTCCAGCGGTCTGCATATTAGATCAAGGAGTTCACCGATCAAACCCGTTGCTAATTAAGTCGCTGAGTGCCGCAGACTGCCACGCCGCTAAGACAAATTCACAATTCGCCGGTGGACATGATCCGATCTCGGGTGGGCATGGCACAGAGATGGCAGGGCTAGCCCTTTATCACGATCTCTCCCGGCACCTGGAATCAACCCAAAGAATCGCGTTACGTCATCGTCTTGAATCAGTAAAGATTATACCCAACGGCAAAGATAACGACCCACAACTGTACGGTGCGATAACCGCAATTGCTGTAAGCCATCCCGAGATTCGCAACCCAGATAGACCCAGAGTTTATATGTTGGCGGTTACCGCTCATCGAAGTAGTGAAATTACAGGGACAAGCGAACCTGGGCTTCCAACAGTGTGGTCCGCAACATTGGACGCCTTAGCATTCGGTAGAGCGGTTGATTTTTCAAACAATGCTTTAGTTTATCTGGATAGGGACGAACCGAGAATCCCTCGTCTTTTTATCGTTTCAGTGGGCAATGTCGACCTGAATTCCGCGAACTTGAAACAAGACCATCTCGAAAGAAGCGATATTTCACCGATTGAGGACCCGTCTCAAGCATGGAATGTGATCTCAGTAGGTTCCTACGCGGAAACGGATGTGATTGATCCGGACGAAACCACATTCGCTGGCTACTCTGCGGTAGCGCAAAAAGGCGATCTTTCCCCGGTCAGTAGGACAGGCACGACGATGGGGAAAGGGTGGCCCGTAAAGCCTGATGTAGTAGCCAGTGGAGGTAACTGGGCTGTATCACCGTGCGGGACTTCATTTGACAAACCGCTGAGCTTTCAACACTTAACAACAAACCAATCCACCTTCGGTCGCTCGATACTCACAACGACATCCGACACATCTGCTGCTACTGCAAAAGTTGCAGCAATTGCTGCGGATATCATCGCTGATTACCCCGAGTACAAACTTGAAACGGTACGTGGATTGATAGTTCACTCTGCTCGGTGGACTGGCCCAATGCTGGACTCAATGCAAAGCGAGAGTCTCAAAGGCCGAGCACAGATCATTCGACGTTATGGGATGGGCGTCCCGAGCCTCGAGCGCGCTAAAGCATGCGCTCAGAACTCAATCAACCTGATCACGGAAGGCTCGATCAAGCCATTCCTCAACGGAAAGGTAAGGGAAATTGTTTGGCACAATCTTCCCTGGCCTAAGTCTGAACTTCTTACACTGGGAGACACACAAGTTCAGATGAGAGTTACCTTGTCTTACTTTGTTGAACCCAATCCTTCAGCGCGAGGTTGGTCGGGACGATACGCTTACCAGTCCCACGGATTACGCTTCGACAATAAAGCTCCAGGTGAATCCAGAGAAGAATTTCATGCTCGACTTAACCAAGCCGATCGCGATGACGATTACTCATCAACCAGCGGTGGAGCACTAGCCAGCGGGTGGTTCTTAGGTCGCGGTCAGAGAAAAAACCGGGGATCGATTCACTCTGACATCTGGAACGGATCTGCGGCTGAACTGGCGGAAATGGGTGAAATCGCGGTTTACCCCGTATCGGGTTGGTGGAAAGAAAAACAGCATCTCGACCAAAGCGAAAAGGGAGTCGACTACTCGCTGATAATTAGTCTAGAGACCGAGAAAGAAGTTGACCTTTGGACTCCAATCTCGATTCAAATTGCTAATTCCGTATCGATCGATACCTAACCCAAGTTAAGCGCCTAATCAGAGTGCATCACTGAGAGGAGGGACACCAATGGGCATAATCACCCGACTACTCCTCCCCGCACCGCCCCGCCAACGCACGCGCCACGGCGAGGTCCTGCCACGGCATACCGACCGTCTTGAACACGATGCGCCGTGTCGGATCAAGCACAACATCACCCCGCACCACGTCCACCATCGGAATCACGTCATCCCAAGACAGTGCGCCCTTCTCAACAGCAATCGCGACATCGCCGGCCTCACGCTGTGCAGCACCAGGATCCTCAACGATCACCTGCGCACCAACCAGCACGTCCTCGTGCAGTTCACGCGTATCGGTGGTGTGCGCGCCAACGGCCAGCACGATGACATCGTCACGCAACGCCTCAGCCGACAGGATCGGCTCTGGTGACGAGGTCGCCGTCACCACCAACCCAGCCCTCCCCACCGCTTCATCCGCAGCCGAGGTGCCGGCCTGCACCCACTCGTACGAGAAATCATCTGGCTGGTTCCGCGAGATAAACGTGAACGACACCTCGCGCACGCCATCAAGCACGTCTGCGATGGTCTCCGCGTGCCCAACCCCTTGCGCGCCGGTGCCAAAGATGACCACGTCCAACGGTTCCGACGACCCCTGCAACAGATCAACCACACCAGCTACCGAGACCGCCGGCGTGCGCAACGTAGTCAACGCCGCCGCATCAATCACCCACTCCGGGGTCAACGTCTTACCACCCATAAGCAGGTACGACCCCTGAATGAACGGCACATCAACGTCCGAATCCGTCGGCTGAATGCCGAGCACTTTCACCCCAACTACACCATCAAGTGCCGACGGAAGCAGGTGCATCTCACCGTGGGGGAGCGCCACCTTCTGCCGCTCCTGGTCGCTCGCAGGGTCGAACCCACCCGTAAGCTCCTCGCGCAGAGCGTCTACCGCTGCCGCTGGCGAAAGCGTTGCCATTGCCTCGTCATAGTCCACGTAAAGCATGCGCCACAGTGTATGAATTTTTCTGACAGGGGAGCGGGGCGCTTGGCGACGATCACCAGCCCCAAAATAAGACCGTTCCCTGGAACACAGGTTGAACACCTCCAACATCTTTACAAGACGCTCAGAGTCAATGACACTGCTGTCGCAACAAAAACCTCCACCTTCCGTCTCAATTGCATTTACAATTGCCTGGCTGCCCCGCCCTCGCTTTTGCCGGAGCGAGTTCCTCTTCCGCCTCTTAACAGCAGGTTTCAGAATCTTCGCGGTACTCTTTTATACGTTCCTAAAATAAATTTCATCGAGAGGTCTACCGACTATGCGCATTAACCAAATCGAGATCACGAATTTCAAGGCGGTAAAGAAGACATCTCTCGAATTGCACCCCTCTTGCACCGTAATAGTCGGCGCCAATGGTTCCGGGAAGAGCTCCATTCTCCAAGCCGTGCACTGGGTATTACAGTCTGTCCGCAATCCCAAAGTTAAGCCCAACCGAGGCCACCAGGGATCAACGGTGCCGGAACGAGATGCGTTTTATATGCCCTCACAGGAATACCGGAAGGCCGGAAACTTCGAGGACTACGCAAGTAACAAGCAACGTGCCCAGCTGGATTTGTCTATCAAGGCCGAAATGGATGACGGAACGATTGAGTCGGCAAATTCATGGATCAAATCCGCACGTAACGAAGGCTTGTCAGTATGGGCACCCTCAGCCAATCAGATTGTGCAACGCATCCGCGATAATAAGCGTGAAATTAGCGCCTACATTCCTGGGTTAGCTGGAATCCCCCTTTCCGAAGAGAAGCGCTCGAGGCTAGTAGTTAGACGACAAGCGGCAGCAGGCGATGCGAATACTGTGCTAAGGAATCTGCTCGTTTTGTTAAGCGAGACCGATGCAAAGGGGGAAAATGGACTAGATCTAGTCTCTGCCTACGTAAGCGAAGTTATGGGCACCTGTAAACTCCGCACTACGTTTGATGAAGACAGTCAAGTTTTCATCAAATCCGAGTTTTCTTATGGCGATTCCCCCTCCAAATTTGTACCACTCGAGATGGCAGGCATCGGCTTTCTCCAGGTTATTCAAATTTTCTCTTACCTCGTTTATTTCCGGCCACGCCTACTTCTAGTCGATGAGCCCGACGCACATCTTTATCCATTGGTTCAGGAAAAGCTGGTCACCACCTTAATTTCAGCTGCCGAGAAGTTCGAGTGTCAATTGGTCCTCGCAACACACAGCCCATCTATTGTTAGAGCGCTCGGCGAAAAGGGATCTGTCATCTGGATGAAGGAAGGTGAGGTTCAACCCGAGGGTGACACCAGGGGCCGTTCTCTTATGGGCTGGGGTCTTCTCGACCGGAGAATCGTTCTAATGACAGAGGACGAGGATTCTCAAATGATCCGAACAATCCTATCTCAATGGCCACACCTTGAACGTGCTGTCGCAGTATGGCCGCTTAACGGCAGTTCAAAAATCCCGGATCCAACTGCTGTTAAGGCTTTCGAAAGCCTTGTCGGAGACAGCATAAAAGTACTGGTCCACAGGGATCGTGACTTTCTTATGCCTGAGGAAGCAGAGTTAGTGGAGAAAAAATATCTCGACGATGGAGTCGCTTTCTGGACGACACGCGACTCGGACGTCGAAGCCTATTGGGTTGAACAAGAAACGGTTGAACGGCATTTCGGTATTTCATCGGTCGAGGCACAAAACCTGATAGATGACGCTGTGGAAACGTGTAAAAACAACGATTCGCTTGTAAAAGTAAGAAACAAGCGAGCCGACGCGCTTAAGAAACTTAACTCAAAAGGACAGCTGCCCCACTACGGGGATAGAGAAGTCCTTGCAGAGGCTGCGAAACACGGTTCGCAGTTCCAGGTTCTTGGCAAAACCTTGCTCAAAGCAATTCGCAGCGAAGCACATTCGAGAGGACTGCGGAATAGTGCACAATTCGGAACCACCATTCCCGAAGGGGTAGAGCTTGCAAAGGACTTGCGCACAAAACTTACTGAAATGATCGACGAGTCCTCAGATAGTTTCAGATCCTTGACGTGAATACAAAAACCAGCACGACCAATCGGGCTGCCGCATAGTTAATCTTGTCCTCATAATTCACTTTTACTTGCAGCAAAGCTTCTTTGATCACCGCAAACAATGTGCTTGGCGCTGGTTAATTCGAACCCCCTAGATAGCAATACAGCTACTCGCTCGCTCGGCTAACCTTTCAGCATGGAAGATATCCCCGGATTCATTACGGCTTATGGCATTCAGGGCTGGTGGAGCGAAGAATTTACCGCGGAAGAACGCGCCCTCATGATCTCGGTCCTAGAAGATCGAGCCCCTGAGTTGCTGAGTCCGGGCTACGTGCCCAGTTATAGTTACGACACTCGCGGGGTTCGGTCGTCCGACCTCCCTTCTGACCTCGACTCGCTCACGCGAAGCCCGGTCAGCAAGGCTGAGAACGCTCTTACTCACGCGAAGGTTCTAAAGAAAAAATTAGAGATCCTGCAGGCTCGACGGGATATCTTCGGAGAGCACCTGACTTTGATGCACTTAGGTGACGCCTACTACAAACAGCGGTCAGATCCTTTAACACTCGAGCTCGCTATCGAAGCCTACGAATCCTGTGTATCGATGAGCGACCTCGTTCTGGAAAACTTGCCGTGGAAAGGTGAAAATCCGTTTCATCCAGCAGCAGAGCGACTTGCGCTGATTTACACCGGTTCCGGTCGCGGAGAAGAAGCTCTACGGGTTCTCTACAAGATGAAGTTTGAGGGGTGGCAGGGAGACTGGGACAAACGCATCGCTAGAACTGCAAAGAAAGCCCAAATCGCTCCAGCCACGGTTCAGGCAATCCAGGACGAAATCGCCTCCCGAGTAAAACCCGCTCCAAAGGAGCCCACGCAACCTCGAAAGAACCCGAAGTTTGTAATTCCTGATTTCGAACTAAGGCGAAAAGACCTGTCGATTACCGTCGATATGCAGGCAGAGACATTCGAGGTCGAGCAATCAGGACGTACACGTCGAGCCTCGTTCCCGCCATTAGACAAATACCAACGTGGGGTTCCCTGGTACGAATTCATTAGCTTTGTTGCCGCTGTTACAGATCGCCGAGGTTGGCGTAGGGAAGGGGTCAACGAATGGTTCGTTTTGGAAACCGCTCCGTTAGACCTGGAAGACTTTTCTACCAATAAGACCCCGCGTTTCACGCTTACCGCGCTCGAAAACGACCCCTATGGAGTGAATCAATCTGAAACTGCCTTGTTCAAAGCATTGTCGAATGATCTCTTTTGGGTGGAGGAGCTAAACAGCCTTGCTTCACCTGGTGGTCCCCAATCCGCTTCTCTGCGTTTCGCATGTGACCACAACGGGTTTCGACGAAGCGCCGGATTCATTCTTGGTCCAGGGCAAGATATCTGGAGACGTGAGCGAGGGCTCGGTGGAATCATCACTGACGACGACTTCGACCTCTATAGCGAGTTGCACTGGACGGTTGAGAGGGGCTTGGCTGATGGATTCACACCCACCGGCCCCTGGGTTGGGCGCTTTATCACAGGGCCCGAGGACGGCATGTTCGAAGCAGAGTTCATCGCATCAGCGACGTTTGAAAAGTCTGGTTTTAGGGAACCCCTATGGCAAGACCAGTAAACGAGATCTAGCTGCCGAAGCGATACCGCCTAGAGGTGGCTCGATACAGCCCCGCAATAACCGATTCCCCCAATTCAGTCCAACCAACTATGCAGAATTCTATGTCACTTGATTTTCAGACCTTGCTTCCTGGAGAACAGGGCAAACAGCGAACTGTCGCCAGCAAATAGTCCACGCAACGCATGCGCCACAGTGTATGGATTTTCCGAGAGAGGGGAGCGGTGTGTTTTGTCAAGTTGTTTTAGGCCGTTTCGGCTCGAGTTTTTAGGCCAGTTCGGCACGGTTTTGGGCCGTTTGAGCGTTGCTGGGGTTTTGAGGGTTATTTCATGAGGGCGTTTGCCATGCGGTAGGACTGGCCGGTGAAGGTAATCATGCGTCCGTGGTGGACGATGCGGTCGATGGCTGCCGCTGCCATGTCATCGTTGCCGAAGACTTGGCCCCATTGGGAAAACGCGAGGTTGGTGGTGATGATCAGGCTGCGTTGTTCGTAGGCGTCGGCGATGGCTTGGAAAAGTAACCGTGCACCGTCAGTGTCGATGGGGATGTAGCCGAGTTCGTCGATGACGAGGAGCTTGTTTTTGCCGAGTGCTGCGAGTTCTTTGTCGAGTCTTCCTGCCTGTTTAGCGTTGCGTAAGTGGTCGACTAGGCCGGCGGCGGTGAAAAACCTTGCTGGGATGCCTGCAAGGCATGTTTGGGTGGCTAGCGCGATGGCGAGATGTGTTTTCCCGGTGCCGACGTCACCGTAGAAGACGAGGTCTTCGCATCCGTTGAGAAACTCAAGCGTGGTGAGGTGTTCGCGGGTGATGTCCGTGGGCAGGGTCACTGGTGACCAGTCGTAGCCGTCGAGGGTTTTGCGTACTGGCACACGCGCACGGTGCATGAGGCGGCGGGCTCTGGATGCTGCTCTGGAAGAAAGTTCAGCTTCGAACAATTCGATGAGGATGTCGCACTGGCGTGGGGTGGCGTGTTCAACGCATTGGCGTAACACAGCGGTGGTCAAATAGAGCTGGCGGCCGAGTGTGACAACTTGGTTTTTGGTGGTTGTAGCGCTCATTTTAGGTCGCCTCCGCATGCTGTGGGGTGTTGATTGTGGTGGCAAGGAGTTGGTCGTAGGTAGCCAGGTTTGCTCTGGTGTGCTGTGTTGGTGGTGGGGTGCTGTATCGTGCAGCGATGCCAAGATGCGGTCCGGTTGGTTGAGCGTTGGCTTCTAAAAGTGCTGCAGCGGCGGTGACGGTGGCGTCGAAACCGCATTCTGCGGCGGTGGTTTGTGCATGGGTGAAAAACTCACGACGTGTGACGGTATCTGCTTCGTCGAGGTAGCCGACGACGTTATCCGGCATATGGTGGCGAAGTGGTGAGTTCTTCCACGCTCCCGGCTTTTTGGCTAACCCTGGCAGCAGACTTATGGGGTTGATCACTGTAGCGTCTGCAGTGCCGAAGACTCTCGGCAGCGCGATGATGCGTCGAGACTCCTCGTCTAAGACGGTGATGGTGTCGTGGGACAATTCCAGTGTGACTTGCCTGTTTGCCCAGGCAGGCCCGACTAGGTAGCGGTTGCCTGCTACGGTGACAATCCCGGTTTTATCGGTGCGACGCACTTCGAAACGCACCGGATTAAACCGCACCGACGGACATGCTTTGAGCGCTTGTTGATCGTGTTGAAACAGATCAGCGATTACCGCTGCCTTCTTATAATGGGTCTGCTTGGCAAACGCGGCACACCCAGAGTCCAGAAGAGCGTTTAGTTCTGCCAGTGAAGCAACTTCTGGCACGGGAACGAGCAGGTTTCGGCGGATGAACCCGACAGCGTTTTCCACATTGCCTTTCTCATGGCCTGAATACGGGTTGCAGTAACGCGACCGAGTCCGATAGTGCGCTTTAAACGCGGCGAAGAGCTCTGATTCGACAACCTTCGGGCCGACACGGCGTCCAATAGCAGTAGCGTTATCGAAGACCATCTCAGTCGGCACTCCGCCGGCAGCATCGATGACATCCAGCAATCCGGTAATGACACACTCGGCGGTTTCACCGGCGAAGGCCCTGCAAAACCTCATATTCGAGTACGGAAACGTCACCACCAAAAGGTGTACAACCTTCACATCTGACGCCAGGTTGATTTCTGCCTGGCCGAAATCAACCTGGATGACCCCGGGAGACCATTCCAACTCCATGAACCCATCTCCTGGGGCTTTATGGTCCTGCCTCCACTGCTTGACGTAGCGCTGTACCGGCGAATACGAGCCGGTATATCCATGTTCGGCGGCAAGCCGGTCACAGATGCGCTGCGCAGTGTGGCGTTGCTTGCGCGGCATGCGCTGATCTTGCTCAAGCCACCGATCAATCACGGCACACAACGTCTCACCGAGCGCTAGTGATCCTGGCTTATGTAACTTAACTGGCGGGATAGGGCTGAAATCGTCCTGGTTGACGTACTTATCGACCGTAGCGCGAGATACCGATACCGCCTTCGCGATCGCTCGTCGGGACATTCCCTCGTCATCGAGCTGTCTGATAGTTTCGATCGTGGTCATGCTGATTGTCATCTACTTTCTGGTCCCTTCCTGAAAAACCAAGTCCCGGACCTCGCAGCCAAACGAAGATGGGACATTTCTCAGGAACAGAAACCTACTGGGATGGTTACTCGGCATGGCCCTTTTTCATTCCAAAAGAGCCACACCAGTCACAGCAACGCACCAGGAAAGTGGCCTACTTTTTCACGCTGAAACGGACTAAAACAGGCCGCCGAAACGGACTACTTCCCAAGCCGAACTGGACCACCTACATCAGATCAGACACAGCATGGAACGGACTTACACATGGCAGCATGTAGACAACCCCTTAATCCAGAACGAAGCAAGGGTGCAGTTCCACCAAACTGGCTTGACGGCTAGCGGTACCCAGGTCGGGGAAGGTTACAAAGCCGCCTGGGATCTGAGGGCTGTAGAAAACTGGGTAACTCAAAACGTGGTGGCCAACGTCGTGGGCGAAAGTTGGGAGCGTCACCTTAAGCTCACACGGTCCGAAGAAGGCGAGTGGAAATCGACTACTAAAGAATCAGGCACCCAGCCGGACCACTTCCCGTCACCGGGTCTTGTACAACCAGCTGATCTGGAAACTGCAGTGGACTGTGACCTGGGTCTATGCCCCTTGACAAACACGATGCCCATTCGGCGCCTCGGGTTGCTCGAAGAGAATGTCCCCAAGACTCCGCTCAGCATGGCCTGGATCGATATGCCCTCTCTCCAGGTAATCGCCTCGGATCAGTACTACAGTTCAATCGACTCACACAAAGTTCGCTACGCAAGCGGAACACGAGGAGTCGATGTAGAGCTCGAAATCGACGAAGATGGGGTTGTCGTCTACTACCCCGACATGGCGCGACGCATTTAAAGTCGCTGACCTGCTACGCCGAGGCAGCTTGGAGCGGCTGAATCCGTTCGATTTCCGCCAGGATTTTGTCTTCTGCCACATCCAGGTCGTACTGGGCCTGTAACCCAAGCCAGAACTGGGGGCTCATCCCGAAAAACTTCGCCAAACGAAGGGCAGTGTCAGCGGTTACAGCGCGCTTACCGTGAACAATTTCGTTGATCCGGCGGGGCGGAACGCCGATGGAGACGGCCAGCTTGTGCTGGGTGATCCCCATTTCCTTGAGAAAGTCCTCCATGAGGATCTCACCGGGGTGAACCGGAGGGAGCTTGTCAGTGGTAGTCAACGATCTCAACCTCCTCTGGCCCCGCGGCGGACCACCGAAAACAGATCCGCCACTGGTCGTTGATTCGAATGCTGAACTGACCCCGCCGGTCGCCTTTCAAGGCCTCGAGCCGGTTTCCCGGAGGAATCCGTAACTCATCGAGAGTCTGCGCGTACCCAAGCTGGCGAAGCTTGCGCAGCGCTACTGAGTGAATGCGGGAATCGATCGAGCGGACCCGCTCTCGATTCCACAGACGCTCAGTGTCCTTGTCAGCGAATGACTGGATCATGTCTCACCCTATCCCCCATAACGCGAAGCGTCAATAACGCACAACGTTAAGTTTGTGCTCGCCCGAATACAAATGCACACCCACTTTACGCAACCACACCGTCGCAAGCTCCGCATTACGGTGGCTACCGTGAAGACAATAAAACGGGAAGCCGATCAGTGAAGATCAGGTTGATGCTTGGGTCGCCGAAGCCGAAAAAGGCTACGACATCGAGTTCTTGCGCTCTCGCGGGAGTGACCCTCGCGATTCAATACGCTCCACTACGCCGGAAGGCTGAGTCCCCGCCCGGACACCATGCTGCGCTTTCTTAGCCCCGCCCCCATAATGATGCCCATGAGCGACCCCAACTTCACGATCCGCCAGATCACTTTCGACTGCCTCGAACCGTCCCAGCTCGCCGAGTTTTGGTCCGCCGCCACAGGTTGCGAAATCGCCGCGGATTACGGCGATTTCGTGATGGTTGATTCCACCCCAGCGCTAGGGTTTCAGCGCGTTGACGATCCCACGCCTGGCAAGAACCGCATGCACATCGACGCTGGCGGGGCGGAGCGCGAATCCTTAGTAGAGCGCCTCAAAGGCTTGGGCGCAACCGAACTCGGCACCCACAAAGCACCGGGATTGGTGTGGACCATCATGCAGGATCCAGAGGGCAACGAGTTCTGTGTGGGCAGCCCCGAGGCCTAGCTACACGTTGAACTTGAACTCCACGGTATGTCGTTGCAAAGTTACCCCCTCTCGTTAACACCATCAAAAGGAGTGTTATCCAATGAAAGCGTTCGGCTTCT
>ERZ1031299.73-NODE-73-length-11543-cov-4.772371_pt1 | contig 11543 bp, 9 predicted proteins | sample MGYA00518214_ERZ1031299 | MGnify/ENA primary metagenome ERZ1031299 (study PRJEB33718, sample SAMN03159825) | human skin metagenome | collected 2014-02-25 | study: EMG produced TPA metagenomics assembly of the PRJNA266117 data set (Human skin bacterial metagenome and... | reverse complement strand
GCTTCATATGCAGGTCTCGATATGCGTAACCCCTGGTCACGGCGTTTCTGGGGAAAACGGCCGAAATTTCGGAAAACGCTCTGACCGGCACTTACGCATATCGAGCCCTGCATATGAACGGAAACGGGCGGTTCGGCGAGGCCACCGAAACCTTGGCGTTCCGCACGAACCACCGACAACCCCACCGCACAAAAACACGCAGCGTGCCGGAGGCGCCTGTACCGTAATTCTTTATGACAAAACCGGAGCTGCCGGAGCAGTACAGCGATGAACACCTGGAACTCGCGCGTGACGAGTTCGACGCGGAGAACCTCACCGACGCGGATATCGACCAGATCAAGGAGCACCGCGAGGGTGACGAGCCCGACGGTTCGTTTATGCGTTGGGTGATCACGCTCTTCGGTACCGGCGTGGGTGCGGGCATCCTGTTTCTGCCGATTAATGCGGGGAGTTTCGGGTTCTGGCCGTTGGTCGTCGCTACGCTGCTCATTGCTCCGATGGTGTTTTTCTCGCATCGGACGTATGCGCGCATTGTGGCGGCGTCGCCGGTGAAGGGCCTGGATGTGCTGCAGGTGATTACGGCGCTGACGGGCCGCAAGCGGGGGTTCGCCTCGGCGGTGCTGTATTGGCTGGGGATTTATCCCACGGTGTTGATTTACGGCATTTCGATTACGAACACGCTGGACAGTTTCATCGTCAATCAGTTGGGTGGCGCGCAGGTGGACCGGTGGGTGCTGGCCACGGTGTCGGTGGGCATCATGACGGGTGCCTACGCGTTGGGCAAGAAAATCACGCTGTGGATCGCGAACGCACTGGTGTATCCGCTGATCATTGCGCTTGCGGCGGTGTCGTTGTATCTGATTCCGCGGTGGGACTTTGCCAGTTTCCGTGGCTACGAGTCGGATGTTCCGGTGTGGCAGGGCCTGCTGCTGATTCTGCCGGTGTTGGTGTTTTCGTTCAGCCACATGGCGGCGTTGAGCCAGTTCGCGTTGGATGTGCAGAAGAAGAAGGACGGCGACGTTGAGGCTGTCGAGCGTGAGGTGTCCAAGGTGGAGTTGGTCACCGCGCTGATGCTGGTGGCGTTCACCATGTTTTTCGTGTGGTCGTGCGCGCTGTCGCTCGGCGCGGAGGGTATGGATGCGGCGCGCGAGCAGAATGTGCCGGTGCTGTCGTATCTGGCCAATGAGACGGATACGCCGTTCATGGCGTGGATGAGCCCGATCATTGCCATCGCTGCGATTGTCACGTCGTACTTCGGTCACCTCCTGGGGACGGAGGAGGGCACCGGCTATCTCGTGCGCGTGGTCGCGCCGGGCTTTGCGTCTCGCGTATCGACGACCACCCTGCGCTGGTCCGTCAACATCTTCGTCTTTGTCACCGCGGTGTTGGTGGCGGTGGCGAACCCGTCGATTCTGGACATGATTTCGGTGGTCGGCGGTATTTTCGTTGCGTTCTTGGTCTACATCATGCCGGTGTTGCTGTTCCATAAGGCGGTGGCGTTTAAGCACTACGCGCGTCGCCCGGACACGATCTTTGTGCTCGTGGTGGGGTTGGTGATCATGGGTGTCACTGTGTGGAACATCGTGGCTGGCTAACTACCCCCAGAAGGTGAACGCTAGGTGCCGTAGGCCGGAAACCCCCAGGTAAAGCAAAGTAGCACCAAAGGGCTTGGTAAACGGGAGGTTAATGGCGCGACCGTGAGTTTCTTAAGTGCTAATTAGGGCGCATAATGCCAGGATGTGAGCATCACTATCCTCCTCGTCCTAATTATTGTTGTGGCGCTGTTTTTTGATTTCACGAACGGCTTCCATGACACCGCGAATGCGATGGCGACGTCGATTGCTACTGGCGCGTTGAAGCCGAAGACGGCTGTGGCGTTGGCTGGCATTTTGAACCTCATCGGCGCGTTCTTGTCGGTGGCGGTGGCAAAGACCGTGGCCAACGGCATTGTGAAGCTAGACGTGTTTGATCTCAGCGACACGGTTGAGTCGGAGCGGCTGCTGCTGGTCGTGTTCGCGGGCCTGACGGGTGCCATTCTGTGGAACTTGTTTACGTGGCTGTACGGCATCCCGTCGTCGTCGTCACACGCGCTGTTCGGTGGCCTGATCGGTGCGGCGATCGCGGCGATTGGCTGGCAGGGCGTTGTATGGGGCGGCGTGCTGCACAAGATCATCCTGCCGGCGTTGTTTGCGCCGTTCGTGGCTGGTCTCGTCGCAATGATTGGCACCTGGCTGGTGTACCGCCTGACGTCGAATGCGGAGAAGGAGCACCGCGACAATTACTTCCGTTGGGGCCAGATTGGCACGGCGTCGCTGGTGGCGTTGGCGCACGGTACGTCGGATGCTCAGAAGACGATGGGTGTGATCTTCCTGGCCATGGTGGCCGCGGGTCAGTTTGATTCGGATCACACGATGCCGTTTTGGATCCAGGCGTCCTGTGCGCTCGCCATCGCGATTGGCACCTACTCGGGTGGTTTCCGCGTGATCCGCACCCTGGGCAAGGGTCTGGTGGAGATTCACCCGCCGCAGGGTATGGCTGCGGAGACGTCGTCGGCGGCGATCATTCTGACGTCGTCGCACTTGGGCATGGCCTTGTCGACGACCCACGTCGCCACCGGTTCCATCATGGGCTCCGGCCTGACGGGCCCGAAGGGCGAGGTGCGTTGGGGCGTTGCCGGCCGCATGGCCATCGCGTGGATCACCACCCTGCCGATCGCCGCGTTCGTCGCGTTCGTCACCTGGTGGGCAGCCCGCTGGGTCTCGGACTTTGGCGGCGACCTCGTGTGGGGCGGCATCATGCTGGCAGTGGTGCTTGTGATCTGCGGCGGTTACATGTTCATCGTGGCGCAGCGCGAGCCGGTGCACCGCGACAATGTCAACGATGACTGGGAGAGCGATTCGCTTATCGACGAACCCACCACCCCCCACCGCGGCGAACCCGCCCATATCGTGGATACGACCCGCGGCCTGGACCACCAGTAAAGAGGTATAGGTCATGCTTGAAATTCTGAAGTCTCTGTTGATGGTGCTCGGCACCGGCTTGCTGCTCGGCGCTGGCCTGCCGGCGTTGTTCTCGTTGAGCATCCACTTCCTCTCGCCTGAGGAGGACGGCACGGCACCCGTGGGTGCGCGCCGGGTGATCGGCTGGGTGTTCCTGGCTGTGGTGCTGGTGGCGGTGGTGGCAGCGATTCTGTTGATCGCTCGCGAGCGCATTGAGTACTTCACTGGATGGGACCCGTATCCGTTCCTCTAGTCACATGCGTCACATTAATTTTTAGTGCGTATGCAGGGATTATTCGCACGGGCCAATCGTTGGTGTTGACAAACTATTTGGCCCGGCCTAGGGTTGCCTCAAGATGAACGGAAGGTGAACAACCTTCACGCTTTGAAAGGAGGTGAACCCGCATGATGAACCTGTTCGACCAGATTCGCGCGTGGTTCCGCGATGAGGATCGTGGCCTTGCCACGCACATCGACGTGTCCCCGCTGGCAGTCCTCCCCCGCGCATAAGCGGTAAACGGCATGTACGCCCGCGTCCCCGAGGTTTGGGGCCGCGGGCGTCTTTCGTCGATAAGCAAAGGCGTGGTCTATGATCCGTGTGGCGTATGACACCCCCTAACGAGGAAGGCGACATTGACCACACCAGCGCGTGAATTTAACTTAGACCATCTGACAGATGCGGACATGCGGCAAATCAAGGCCGAACGTGCCGCTGACGCGCCCGACGGCAGCACCCTGTCCTGGGCGATCACCCTGTTCGGTACCGCAGTCGGTGCGGGCATCCTGTTCCTGCCTATCGACGCCGGATCGTTCGGCATCCTCCCCCTCATCTTCATCTCCCTGCTGGCGCTGCCGATGGTGTTCATGTCGCACCGCACGTACTCGCGCATCGTGTCGGCATCGCCGGTGAAGGGCCTCGACGTCCTGCAGGTGGTTACCGCCCTGTCCGGCCGCACCCGTGGCCTGATGACGGGCCTGATGTACTGGCTGTCCATCTACCCCATCGTGTTGATCTACGGCGTGAGTATCACCAACACGATGGACAGCTTCCTGGTCAACCAACTCGGCGGACCGCAGCTGCCGCGTTGGGTCCTGGCGGCGCTGTGCGTGGGTGTGCTCACCGGCGCCTACGCCATGGGCAAGAAGGCGACCCTGGCGTTTGCCAACATCCTGGTCTACCCGCTGATCATCGCGCTCGCGGCCGTGTCCATCTACCTCATCCCCCAGTGGGACCTGGCCAGCTTCCGCTCCTACCAGTCCGACACCCCAACCTGGCAGGCGCTGCTGCTGATCCTGCCGGTCTTCGTGTTCTCCTTTAGCCACATGCCGGCGATCTCCCAGGCGGCCCTCGACGCGCAGAAGCGTTTCGATGGCGACGAGAAGGCCACCGAAAAGCTCGTCTCCAAGATCGAAGCCATCTCCGCGATCATGCTCGTCGGCTTCACCATGTTCTTCGTCTGGTCCTGCAGCCTCGCACTCGGTGCCGACGGCATGGACGCCGCCCGCGAAGCAAACATCCCGGTACTGTCATACCTGGCCAACGAAACCCACGCGCCGTTCCTGGCGGTGCTCTCCCCCATCGTCGCCCTGTGTGCGATCGCGTCGTCTTACTTCGGTCACGTCATGGGTGCGGAGGAAGGCACCACCTACCTGGTACGCGCCGTCGCACCGGAGTTTGCAAACCGCATCAGCCCCAAGGCCATGCGCTGGGGCATCTACGTCTTCGTGTTCGTCACCACCGTTGCTGCAGCCGTGATCAACCCGTCCATCCTGGACCTGATCTCTGTCGTCGGCGGCGTATTCATCACCTTCCTGGTGTACATCGTGCCGATGCTGCTCTTCCGCAACGCCAAGGCCTTCCGCCGCTTTGCCAACAAACCCGAAACGATCTTCGTGTTCGTCCTCGGCGTGATCATCATGGGCGTCGCCATCTGGCAGATGTTTATGTGACGCGCGCAGGGTCCGCACGGGGGCTGCGGACTCTGCATTGCGGACAATTGGGCTCGCGCCAACCGTTGGTATGTGCCAACGAAAAAAGCCGCTCCGGTCGTAGCCGGAGCGGCTTTGGTGTTCTAAGGCGAAATTAGAACGGCAGGAACTGCTGGATCATCGGGCCGACGACCGGGGCGAGAACGCCACCGATCAGGACCAGAGCGGAGATGACGGTGCCTGCGATGATGCCGGCCTTCTCGCTGTCAGTGATCGGCTGGGACTTGAAAGTCTCGCCCTGGGCGCAAGCGCGGAGTGCAGCGAGGTTATTTGCGTCATTGACGGAGGTCTCGTCGGAGGAGCCGAAAGCCTCGCCAATCTTGGAGGAGGTCTGGGCGGAGTCGATAAGGTTATTGGCCTTATCCGAGTCCAGGAGCTTCTTAACCTTGACCGGGTCCTTGAGACCGTTCGTGTATTCGATGTTGGACGGCTTGTCAAAGGTCATGTTGCAGGCGTTGCGGCCCTGGACCTTGGTCATCGTGTTGGACGCAGCGTTGGCGTCAACAGCGCCGAGGGAAAGGGCCATGGTTGCTGCCAGGGTGGCTGCGGCGATCTTCTTCACAGAGAAACTCCAATTCTTGGACAGGGGAAAAACAGATTCCACTTATGAAGATATTCCCATGTGTGGCGGGTGACAATTACGGTCGCCGAAAGGGAATTTCGTCACCCCTGTTCGGGGCACCGCAGGCACCGCAGGTGCCGCAGGTGTCACGGGCATTGCGGACTCCGCATTGCGGACAACTGGGGGCGCACCAACTATCGGCGCCGGGCAGCGAAAAAGCGGCCGTTCGGTGAGGAACGGCCGCGTGGTGTCGTCGCAAAGATTAGCGCGGGAGGAACTGCTGGATCATCGGGCCGACGAACGGCGATGCCAGACCAGCGATTGCCAAGATCACAGCGAGCACGGTGGAGCCGATGATGGCAGCCTTCTTGCCCGCGGTCATATCGGCGGTCTTGTAGTCCACGCCCTTCTTGCAGGCGTCGATGGCCTCGAGGTTGTTGGCGCCGTTGATGAGCTCCTGGTCGGAGGAGCCGAAAGCCTGGCCGAGGTCAGCGCTGGTGCGCACCAGGCCGTTCTTGTTGTCCGGGAGGATGTCCTTGACCTTTTCGTCAACCTTGGCTGGTGCGACCTCGATCTTGTTCTTCTGGCCATCGAGGGTCAGAACGCAGACGCGGTCGTCGCCCGTGCCGCGCATCTCGTTGGTTGCGGCGTTGGCCTGAACAGCGCCGAGGGAAAGGGTCATGGTTGCTGCCAGGGTGGCTGCGGCGATCTTCTTCACGGGAGCTCCAAATCTTAGAGGGGAGTTATGAACAGCTATCAATATAGCCAGTTGTCGTTATTAATTTGTAATGTAGGGACATTTTGGGGCGAATAAATGCGCAGGAAACAATTCCGAAAGATATAGAAAGATATCGGAACAATTCTCTGACCTGGGGAAACTTCTGTAGATGCCTGCCCGCAAGCCCGCTATATCTTTTCTATATCTTTCAAATCCCAAAAACGGCCCCGAAAACAATTCCCTGGGGAAATGTACAATCGCACCATGGTTACAGAATCTGCCTGGGATGATCTTCTCCCAAACGTGCGTGATGCGCTTCAGGCGATCAATGACGGGGCAACGGCGGACTCGCAGGAGTCGCTCATCTTGGAGTTCAAGGAGGACCCCGCCGCTCGAGGAGGAGGACAGGCGGAGAGGGAGCGGTTCGTCGACAAGTTGGTGGATGAGGCCGTCTGCATGGCGAACGGGGAAGCAGCCATGGGGTACATCGTGGTGGGTGTCGCCGACAAGGTTCCCGGGAGGGAAGCGTTCACGGGTACCAAACTGGATGAAGAAAAGATCACTCACCGGATCTTCGTCAAGACCAATCCCAACATGAACGTCCAGGTCACGACGTTGGATGCGTGGGGCGCAAGGCTCGTTGTTATTCACGTCCCTGAAGCGCGGGCGTTGTACACGCGTAGCGACGGCGCCGCGAAGAAACGCACCGCAGACGGCCAATTCTCCTGCAAGGAGATCACGGAAGAGGAGCGACGCGCTATCGACGCGGCACGTCGCAACCCGGACTACTCAAACGGACCAGCCGATATCTCGATAGACGACTTGCCGTTAGCGGTAGTTGAAGAAGCGCGCAGGATGCTCCGCCAACACCGCAGGACACGCGGCCTCGATGCTGCCGTCCCTCAGACCACAAGCGGACTGTTGCGGGAACTTGGGCTTTTGCGTGACGACGGCAAACTTAAACGCGCCGGCGAGATTCTCCTGGCCAGTCCAGAGCCAACGGACGTGGTTGTGCGCCACCTTTGGCGGACGTTGCCGGGTGAGGAACCCCGAGCGACGTTGATTTCAGACCCGGTCCTGCTGGCACTGCCCCGCCTTCGCCGACTGATCACCGAAAACGGTGACACTGAGATTGAACGGGTCCAGTTTGACGATGGTGAAGAGGTTGCCATCAGCCGTTTTCCCGAGCAGGCCGTTGATGAAGTTGTTGCGAATGCATTCATTCACCGCGACTGGCGACTGCCCGGCCCGGTGGTTGTCGAGCAGTCCAATCGAACGCTTAAAGTCACCTCCCCTGGCCCACTCCCGCCAGGTGTGACCCGGGACAAACTCCTATCTACGTCCTCGGTTCCGCGGAACAACCGGCTGATGGCGGCAATGCGCACGCTGGGGTTGGCGGAAGAAAGCTCTCGTGGTTTTGACCGTATGTGGGCGACCATGATCCGTACCGGACGCAGTGAGCCGGAGGTTATCGTGACCGATGTGAACGTCCAAGTGGTTCTGGCTGCGCAGAAACCGGACGTGGACTTCATCAAGGGGCTGAGGCGGCTGTCGAAGCGTTACGGGGAGGTTGTCGTCGATAGTGTGGCGTCCTTGATTGTGTTGTGGCACCTCAACTCCGCAGCGCTTATCACGGCAACGACCGCAGTGCAGAAAACCCAGCTCACTTCGCTTGAGGTCAGGGAGCTCATGGACGACCTCGTGGACCGCGGCCTCCTCGATTCCGTAGCCGACGTAAACGAATGGACACTCAGCGGCGAAGCTCGGAAACTTCTCAACTTGGGCCAGGCCGGTGAACTGGCAACGGTAAGCATTCAGGAATGGATCGAAGCAAAGCTTCTCGACGGCGAAACCCTCCGGTCCGCCGACATCGCCGATCAAACCGGCGTCAGCGTTGCAGAGGCAGGCAGAATCCTGCGACACCTTCGAAGCCTCGGTAGGGCAAAGATCGATCCGGAAGGTCCCCCTCGTGGGCGTGGCACCCGCTGGATTCGCGCGTAAATCCGCGCAGAAAACAATTCCGAAAGATATAGAAAGATATCGAAACAATTCGCTGACCTGCGGCAACTGGCAAAACGGCTCGTCTAAACGCCCGCTATATCTTTTCTATATCTTTCACATCCCAAAAACGACCCCGAAAACAATTCCCTGGGGAAATGGCGTTCGGGGCGGAGGTCGCAGATAAGCAATGCCTGTTCACTACACTGCATAACCATGACTGAGGCGACCCCGCACCGCTATACGGCCGAGCTGGCCAATGAGATCGAGAAGAAGTGGCAGGCGTACTGGCGTGACAACCACACGTTTTACGCACCGAACCCGGTTGGTGATCTTGCTCCGCAAGCGTCGCAAGACCAGGTCGAACTGCCCAAGGACAAACTCAACGTTCAGGACATGTTCCCCTACCCGTCGGGTGCGGGGCTGCACGTCGGCCACCCGCTGAGTTACATCGCCACGGATGTGTACGCGCGCTACAACCGCATGCTGGGCAAGAACGTGCTGCACACACTGGGGTATGACGCGTTTGGTCTGCCGGCAGAGCAGTACGCCATCCAGACCGGTACCCACCCGCGCACGACCACTGAGGCGAACATTGCCAACATGCGCCGCCAGCTGGCCATGCTGGGCCTGGGCCACGACCCGCGCCGCTCCGTTGCCACCACGGACCCGGAGTTTTATCGCTGGACGCAGTGGATCTTCCTGCAGATCTACAACGCCTGGTTCGACGAGGAGCAGCAGAAGGCCCGCCCGATCGAGGACCTCGTGCGTGACCTCATGTCCGGCGCTCGCCAGACCAAGGACGGCCGCAACTTCCGCGACCTGACCACCGAGGAGAAGCACAAGGCTATCGACGAGTTCCGCCTCGTCTACCTCTCCGACTCCATGGTCAACTGGTGCCCGGGCCTGGGCACCGTGCTGGCGAATGAGGAAGTCACCGCCGAGGGCCGCTCCGAGCGCGGCAACTACCCGGTCTTCCGCAAGCGTCTGCGCCAGTGGATGATGCGCATCACCGACTACTCCGACCGCCTGCTTGACGACCTTGACCTGCTCGAATGGCCGGAAAAGGTCAAGAGCATGCAGCGCAACTGGATCGGCCGGTCCCGCGGCGCGGAGGTCGTGTTCGAATCGCCCGCCGGCGACATCACCGTCTTCACCACCCGCCCCGATACCCTGTTCGGCGCGTCCTACGTGGTGCTCGCGCCCGAGCATTCGCTTGTCGACGACCTCGTGGCCGACTCCTACCCCACCGACGTCGACACCCGCTGGACCAACGGCGAAGCCACCCCGCGCGCAGCCGTCGACGCCTACCTGCGCTCCATCGCCGCCAAGTCTGATGTGGAACGCCAGGAAAACAAGGAAAAGACCGGCGTGTTTCTGGGCACCTACGCGGTCAACCCGGTCAACGGCGAGCAGGTCCCGATCTTCATCGCCGACTACGTGCTCACCGGCTACGGCACCGGCGCCATCATGGCGGTCCCGGCCCACGACGAGCGCGACTACGAGTTCGCCACCGTCTTCGGCCTGCCGATTACGCCTGTTCTCGACGGCGACGTGTCCGAAGCCGCCTTCACCGGCGACGCCACCCACATCAACTCCGCCAACGATTCCGGTCTGGACCTCAACGGTATGGGCAAGGAAGAGGCGATTGAAGCGGCCCTGGGGTGGGTCGTCGATAAGCAAAAGGGCTCCGAGAAAATCCAGTACAAACTGCGCGACTGGCTGTTCGCCCGCCAGCGCTACTGGGGCGAGCCATTCCCCATCGTGTACGACGAAAACGGCCAGGCGCACGGCCTGCCCGAGGACATGCTGCCGGTCGAATTGCCGCAGGTAGAGGACTACAACCCCGTCGCCTTCGACCCCGAAGACGCCGACTCCGAACCCGCCCCGCCGTTGGCCAAGGCCACCGACTGGGTCGAAGTCGAACTGGACCTCGGCCACGGCAAGCAGAAGTACTGGCGCGACACCAACGTCATGCCACAATGGGCCGGCTCCTCCTGGTACCAACTGCGCTACATCGACCCGACCAACACGGATGCACTGGTCGACATTGAAAACGAGCGCTACTGGACCGGCCCGCGCCCCGACGAGCACGGCGCCAACGACCCAGGCGGCGTTGACCTGTACGTCGGCGGCGTCGAACACGCCGTGCTGCACCTGCTCTACGCGCGCTTCTGGCACAAGGTGCTTTACGACCTCGGCTTTGTCACCTCCAAGGAGCCCTACCGCCGCCTGTTCAACCAGGGCTACATCCAGGCCTACGCCTACACCGACTCCCGCGGCGTCTACGTCCCCGCGGCCGAGGTCGAGGAGAAGGACGGCAAGTTCTTCTACCAGGGCGAAGAGGTCAACCGCGAGTACGGCAAGATGGGCAAGTCCCTGAAGAACTCTGTCGCACCCGACGAGGTTGTCGAGGACTACGGCGCTGACACCCTGCGCGTTTACGAAATGTCCATGGGCCCGCTCGACACCTCCCGCCCGTGGGCAACCAAGGACGTCGTCGGCGCACAACGCTTCCTGCAGCGCCTCTGGCGCCTGGTCGTGGATGAGGCCACCGGCGAGGTCACCGTGGTGGACGCTTCGTTGACGGAAGACGACCTCAAAGCCCTCCACCGCACCATCGCCGGCGTACGCGACGACTACGCCCACCTTCGCGACAACACCGTCGCCGCGAAGCTCATCGAGTACGTCAACTACCTGACCAAGACCTACCCGTCGGGTGCGCCTCGCGACGCCGTCGAGCCGCTGGTCCAGATGGTCTCGCCGCTGGCCCCGCACATCGCCGAAGAACTCTGGTCCCTGCTCGGCCACCCCGAGACCATCACGTTCGAGCCGTTCCCGGAGTTCGCCGAGCAATGGCTTATCGACGACACCGTCGAGGTCCCCGTCCAAATCAACGGCAAAGTCAAGGCCCGCATCGACGTGGCCACCGACGCCTCTAAGGACGACCTCGAAGCCGCCGCCCTTGCCGACGACCGCGTCGCCGCCTTGGTGGACGGCAAGACCGTAGTCAAGGTGATCGCGATCCCTGGCCGCATGGTCAACCTCGTGGTCAAGTAGGGGGTCTGCTCGGGTTCTGCTCGGGTTCTGCTGCCCTACCCTTTCTCATACCCTTCCCAAAAAAGTTCCCCGGATTCGGTCGAACCGGGGAACTTTTTTGTGCCCTGCCCGATCTGTCCTGGGCGTAGTGAATTTTCTTAGCCCGCCGGACGAAGAAAGTTCCCCGCCCGGGAACTATTTTGCCGGTGATGCCCAAAATGCCCGGCCTGCCTCACCC
>ERZ1031299.68-NODE-68-length-11777-cov-4.344736_pt1 | contig 11777 bp, 11 predicted proteins | sample MGYA00518214_ERZ1031299 | MGnify/ENA primary metagenome ERZ1031299 (study PRJEB33718, sample SAMN03159825) | human skin metagenome | collected 2014-02-25 | study: EMG produced TPA metagenomics assembly of the PRJNA266117 data set (Human skin bacterial metagenome and... | reverse complement strand
AGAATCACGTCGTGTGCCTTGGCGTATTCGATAGCGCGGCGCATGAGCTGCGGGTCGTTGACGCACTTGCCATCGTCGGAAAACATGCGCACACCGCTGCGGGCCATCAGACCGATCTCGGTGAGCGTCTTGCCCTCGAGTCCCTTGGTAATCGAGCCCACCGGGTAGACATCGCATTTACCGTACGTCTGGCCCTTCTCCCAGACCGCCTCGGCGAGGAACGGCTGGTCGATCACTGGGTTGGTATTCGCCATGGTGAATACAGCGGTGAAGCCTCCCTTGGCGGCAGCATCCGAGCCGGTAGCGATGGTTTCGGTGTCCTCGCGGCCCGGCTCACGCAGGTGCACGTGCATATCGACGAGACCAGGAAGCAATACGTTGCCACCACAGTCGATGGTTTCATCAGCATCGTCAAACGGGTTGTCCTCAATGGAGTCGATGACACCGTCTTCCACGTCAATGAGAATGCTGGTCACGTCCTCGCCATATGGACGAACGTTGTTGAGTGCAAGCTTGGTCACTTGATCGCTCCTTCTTCGCCGCCAGTGCCGGCGAGCAGTGTGAACAACACGGCCATGCGGGTGTACACGCCGTTAGAGACCTGGCCAAGGACGACAGCATTGTCGCGATCAGCCACGTCGTAGTTAATTTCCATGCCGCGCAGCATCGGACCCGGGTGCATGATCAACGCCGAATCCTTCATGCGGTCGGCTCGATCAACGCTCAAGCCGTACAAGGTGGCGTATTCGCGGTGCGACGGGAAGAACCCGCCGTTCATGCGCTCGGCCTGCACGCGCAGCATCATCACGACATCTGCGTGCTCAATCTCGGCATCGAAGTCATACGAGACACGTGCCGGCCAGAACTCCACACCGGTAGGCAGCAGCGTCGGCGGCGCAACCAACACAACCTCTGCGCCCAAGATGTGCAGCAGGTCCACGTTCGAGCGAGCAACACGGGAGTGCAAAATATCGCCGACGATCAGGACGCGCTTTCCAGCGACATCGCCAATGTGCTGGCGCATGGTCACCGCATCCAGCAAAGCCTGTGTCGGGTGCTGGTGCTGGCCGTCACCTGCGTTCACGATGCTTGTATTCGGCAACCACTTGGCCAGAAGCTGTGCCGCACCCGAAGCAGGGTGGCGCATGATGATCGCGTCTGCACCGATTGCCTCCAAGGTTGCAGCGGTGTCTTTGAGCGATTCACCCTTCTTCACCGAAGATGAAGACGCAGACAGATTGATCACATCGGCGCTCATCCACTTGCCCGCTGTCTCAAACGACGAGCGGGTACGCGTCGAGTTCTCGTAGAACAACGTCATCACAGTGCGACCACGCAGGGTCGGAAGCTTCTTGATCTCACGACCATCCAGAGCTTCCCGGAAGCGGTCCGCTTCATCCATCAGCTCGATGATCTCTTCGCGGCTGAGATCTGCAATATCGATGAGGTGCCTCATTTACGCCTCCCGTTCCAGGGTCACGCGATCTTCACCGTCGAGCTGGGCGATCGCGACAGTGACATCTTCGTCCTTCGATGTGGGGATGTTCTTGCCTACGTAATCCGCGCGGATTGGCAGTTCCCGGTGGCCACGATCGACCAGCACTGCGAGCTGGATCGCGGCTGGCCTACCGATGTCGCGCAGCGAATCAAGGGCGGCGCGAATGGTTCGGCCGGAGTACAAGACATCGTCGACAAGCACGACAATTGCCCCGTCGATGTCGACCGGAATGTGGGTTGGGCGCAGTGCCCGATGTGGCTTGTCGCGGAGATCGTCGCGGTACAAAGTGACGTCGAGACTGCCTACTGGCACGCTCACGCCTGAAAATTCTTCAACCGCTTCCGCAATACGCTGCGCTAACGGAACACCACCGGACGGGATCCCCAGCAGAATGACCTGCGGTCCGTCGCTGTCGTCCAGCGTTGTCTTCTCGATGATCTGGTGCGCGATGCGTGCAACAGTGCGACCGACGTCCTGAGCGTTCAGCAGCTCAACCGTCGACCGTTCGTTTCCACTCATCGAACCTCCTTCCCCGCCTCTCTGTGCGGCATTTAAAGGAAATATCGACGCGGTCCCGCCTATCGGGGCCGTGTGAAGTCTCGGAGACTGCGCTTCACATTAGCACCAGCACCGCGCCATCGCGAGGAGTTTCACCCAGATGGGTATTCTCGCAAGTGTGACTACAGAAGAGACTGAAGCCATCCAGCCCAACGAGCACCCAGAACGCAACGTTCCGGAACCGGTGACTACCGAAGCAATCGCCGCGATTTTTGAGGAAGAAAACCTTGAATACCGCGTCGAAGATCAAGCCGTGCGCTCTGGTTTTATCAACGCAGCAATCGTCATTGCCCTCGACGGCGATCACCTCATCTTCGAGGCCCTGTGGCGTGGCGAGTTTCCCCGCGATAGCGCATCGCAGGTGCTGTTTGCCTGCAACGAGCACAACCAGACGCATTTTGCACCGACCCTGCGTTTCTTCGAACGCGGTGAGGACAACCTGGCTGTGAGCGCCATTCGCTCGATGAACATCGCCGATGGAGCCTCATTCAACCAGCTCGGCTCTTTCATTGTGACGTCTATCGACGCCACGCTTCAGGCATTCGACTACCTCAAAACCACTTTCCCGACCGTCGTGAACTGGGAGGAACCGCAGCAGTGAGCACCGCAACTCAAGTAACCATCGACCGCGTCATCGAAACGATGGCGAAGCAGGGCATCGAAGTTTCCGACGACCCGTCTGGCCGCGCAGGCCACGCCCATTACAAGGGATTCAACCTGCTGTTTGTCCTGTTGGACTCAGTGTTGATCCTGCGTGCGGACTCGGTTACCGACACCCCGTCCGACACGCCCGATGCCACCTTGTACCTGGCCGCAAACCAGGTCAACAGCTCGTACCTCGACGCGCGTGCGCTCGTGGTCAACCGCACCGAGACGATCGTTGTGCGCACCGAATCGGAAATCGCGATCGGCGCAGGGCTAAGCGACGAGCAACTCGCGTCCTCGCTCAAGGCCGCTGTTGCTGGTGTGTTGGAAACCCAAGATGCCATGCAGGTGCTGGTGGGCGAGATCAAGCGCACCGCTGAGGAAGCAAGCGCAGCGCAGAACGATACCGAGGAGAGCTAAGCGGTTTTCTCACCGCTTAGGTCGCCCTTCTCCCCTATTTACGCCTGCTCATCAAAACGCCTCCAACGATGAGGCACGCGATTGCCAAGCCGAGAGCATTGCGGACTTCAGCTCCCGTCGAGGCCAGCGAACCTCCTCGTTGTTCATCAGAGACACGAGGGCTTTGCGCGGTACCTTCTCCGGTCCCCCGCGCCACCTTCTGTGTGCTGCCGACGGCTGCGCCTTGCGCAACCGCCGAGCTTGCACGCGACCGCTGCGTCGTGGGGGTCGTGAGGCTCGTAGGGGTTTTCTGTTTCGAGCCCGTTGATGATGCCGCAGTCCGTGACGCGGACGCAGTCACCGTCGCAGACACAGTTGGCCGAGCGGTTGCCTGTTGACTCTCTCGCACAGTGCTCGTTGGGCTGGTGCTCGTTGGGCTGGTAGGCGTTGGCAAGCCACTGGCCGATGTCGAGCCGCTGGCCGATGGCGACGCCTGAGGCACGTCGTTCCTGCTGGAAATCTGCGTGTCATCGCCAACGAGATACGTCACCGTTGACCATTCCGTCACAGGTTCGCCGCTAAGCGAAACGGTACGCATCTCAATGTCATAGACGCCGGGCTGCGTAAAGATCCAGTCTGCGTGCACGTGGAAATTGCCCGGTGTGACTCCCGTGATGGTGTGCGTTTGGGAATCATCGGCCAACGTCGCAGGCGGCACGCCGATAGTTGGCAGGTGCCCCGCCCACCAACGTCCACCTGTTGGCGCAGTTTTCGGGCGCACTTCAATGTTGACACCATCTGGGTAAGTCTCCGCTACTTTCATCGTGTCCCACCCGGGCCAGACGGCGTCGTGAAGCTGCCCGAGCGGAAGGTGATACACCGTGTCACCTTCCTGGAGGAATCCGACATTCGTTGCAGCCTGTGCAGTGCGCTGATCGATCGTAGTTTTCCGAGCGTCGAATACACGCAGTGCAACTGATTCGGGGATGTGATGGGTACTTCCTTCGTGGACGAAGAAGCCAGTCTTGCCGTCGATAACCTTTGGGCCAAAATCAACATGGCCTGTGGTGATCTCGACCGGCGTAGTCTCAGCTGGAGGTTCTGAGGACGGCAGGGTCGTCGCCTGGGCAGACGTTGTCTGTGCTGCCGTTGGTGCCGTTGTCGGTGCCGGCGTTGGTGCCGTTGTCGCCACCGTCGTGTCGGGCACCGTCGGCGGAACGAACTCCCCGTCGGCTGCTACCACGAACCGCAGAATTTCCTGCTTTGATGTGGATCCTCCAACCTCGGCGACGGACACCCCGATTTCATAGCTGCCTGGCTTATTAAAGGACCAGGAAACATGCATGTGTTCTGGACCGTCGGTGGTGTACGCACGGGTTGCGTCGTTGCCTGCAAGACGCATGCTCGGATCTGTCTGATCACCGCGAAACGCGATCCAGTTACCGCCCCGTGGTGCAGATACAGGTGTCAGCGTGAAGGTGTAGTTCTTCCCTGTCTCACCGAAAGCATGCTCTGTGCTTAAGCCAGGCCAGACAACTCCACGGCGCTGTGTTTCTGGGAGAATATATGCGACCTCCCCTGCTTTTGCGAAGCCTTCGATATCGTCATCCAGCACTGTCCCGACCTGTTTCGGCACGGTGAAAGCAACGCTGGATGGCGAGCGCCACACCGCACCCTTGTCGTAAAGATTCGTCTCGTCTTTCACGCGCAGGTGAAGTGTGCCTGACTCGTAGAGCGGTGCAATATCGACGTGTCCGGAGTGCAGGTTGAGCACTTTCTCCTGCGCTGGAGTGGGCGTCGACGATGGTGAGGGTTCCGCCGAAGGCGCCGGTGAAGGCGCCGGTGAAGACGGCTGCGGCGACGGCGCTTCAGAGGTTGCAGTCGGTGCTGCAGGTGGCGTTGCAGGTGCTTCACCCAACGTCACTGTGGTCTCGGGAATCGGCGAGTAATCAGCCTCCTGCAGGTGGTTAAACAAAGCTGCGTCAGTGGCGTTCGATCGCGCTTCGGGCACAATCTTGAGGATCAATTGATGCCCAGGACGGCGGCAACCGTCAACGAGTTGTTTGCTGGTTCGGCCGCCAGGAGCTGAGGTGAATTCAATTTCGCAATCGGCGATAGCGTGTTCTGGCAATTCAGTCAACGGGTCACCGTCGATGCGGTAGAAACCACCGGAGACACGAAGCGTGGTGCGATCATCAGCTGGGCGCACCGTGATGTCGATGTTGCGGTCGTCCTCGCCGTAGACCTCTCCAGTAGACACCACGACATCTGGACTGGTGATGTTGAACGGCTCGGTTTCAAAAGGCGCGATGTCATCCATCTGCGGGGTTGGAAGCTCCTCAGCGCGCTCGCTTGTCGACGACGCCACCGCCCCAGTCCTAAACGTCAACGGCGCAGAAATCCAACGTGGCGACGGCGATCCAGATACAGGAATGTAGACCGCCTGGAAGTCGGAAAACTCTTCGCCGATCATCTCATCCCACGAGGCCTTGCCGCCGACTACTTCCCGTTCCGCAAGGTAGAAACCGTTGATAAGGAACACGACATGCCCAGCATCTTTCGGGTTACCGGTATCAAACGCCAAATTGGTCAGGATCCCCTCCTGTGCGCCCTTGGTCTCTCCTTGTGCAGGGCGCATCTGGAACGTTGGGGAACCTGTCCCCGACGTGTTTGCCTGACTATAGGCTCGGGGCAAATCGTTGATTGTGCGGTCAGCCGGGTTCGTACCGCCGACCTGCCACACGAGTGTCTGGGGTTCCGAATGGATAAAGGAACCGTCTTTGAGACGGGCTGTCGCCCGATACGTCACCTCATAGCGCCCCGGTCGAGTGAAGGTCGTCGAGTTGTGAGTGTGGGTACCGGCGTTGACCCACGTTGCACGGAAACCTGGATCGTGGGACGACCAGAGCCGGTTAAGCGGATAGACCTCGTCGCTGTAGTTAAACAACTCCATCTTTCCGGGACCGTGGAAATCGACGATCTCCATATTGAAGGAAGCCGCACGGAAATCCTCTGTCGGCAAGTCAGCGGCCGCTCCGAAACCTGCCCAAATCGGCATGGTGTTCTTAGGGAAACCGTGCGCGGGCCCACCGAAGTACATCAGTTGCTCGTCGTACGGGTCGAGGAAATCGAATCGGGGATCGTCGGGAACACGCCAGGCGTAGGCACCTAGGCCGCCGTCCACGCGTCCCCTACTCACCCAGTTCACGGTGTCCTCAATGGGCAGGTAGCCCGCACTATTGGACATGAGGCGAAACGTTCCATCCTCCCACACAGCGTGGGGTGAGTCGACGTGTGTTTGGGTTCGCACAACCGGCTGTGAGGCTTCACTCCACGACAACGGTGCACACAGCACCGTGAGCGCTACCGCGGATAACAGCGCCACAAAGCTCTTCCGAGGATGCACGTCTTTTAGATCGCCCATAGCGGAAGTAGTACGGCGGGGCATGGCCGCTCCTTAAGGTTACTGAAAATGATTGTCGTTAGTAACCTTACAGGTGTCTGGGCACAGCCGAGGAAGAACCGAAGAAAAACAAAACCGTTGCCAGCAGGTTCATTCCCTAATGAGGAAAACCTGCTGGCAACGGCCTATCTGGGTTTGAGCGAGTTGGATTACTCGGAGGCGTCATCCTCCGACGTTTCCGCCACGCCTACGCCACCGTCCTGGTCTGCGGACTGGTCGGTATCTTCGGCGTCTTCTTCGCTATCAGGCGACACGAAGAACGGCGAATTCGGATCAACGGACGATGCAATCCGATCCAACACAGCGTTGATGTAAGGCGCAGCCTTGGCGCCCGAGTACTCAGAAGCCATCTCGACAGCTTCCTTGATCGAGATTGGCGCATCGACTTCGTCGTTAAACAAAATCTCCCAGGCGGCCACACGCAGGATCTGACGGTCGACGGCTGGCAAGCGAAACAGCTCCCAGTCCTCGCTGAGTGAGCGCTCGATCGCGTCATCCAAATCGTCGAGCTTTTCAGCAGCGCCTGCGACAATCTCGCGAGTGTAGTCAGCAACCGGCGCAACTGCGTTCAACGGATTCCGCGAAAGCTCAGTGCGGTCCTCAACGATGGCAACCGGATCGATATCCCGTGTCTCCGCCTCGAACAGCATGTCTACCGCACGACGGCGCGCCCGGTAACGGGCGCCATGACGTTTGTAGTCGAGCATTAGTTGTTCACGCGAGAGAGGTACTCGCCAGTACGCGTGTCAACCTTGACCACGTTGCCGGTTTCCAGGAACAGCGGAACCTGGATCTCAGCACCAGTCTCCAGCGTTGCCGGCTTGGTACCACCGGTGGAACGGTCGCCCTGCAGACCCGGCTCGGTGTGCTCGATCTTGAGGTCCACAGAGATCGGAAGCTCAGCGAAAAGTGCTTCACCCTCGTGGAAAGAAACCTGAACATGCATGTTCTCCAGCAGGAAGCGTGCTGCATCGCCGAACTTGTCGGCCGGCAGCTCGAACTGCTCGAAGGTCTTGTCGTCCATGACAACGTAGCTCGTGCCGTCGTTGTACAGGTAGGTCATATCGCGACGATCAACCGTCGCGGTCTCCACCTTCACACCTGCGTTCCACGTCTTCTCAACGGTCTTTCCGGAGACGACATCCTTAAGCTTGGTGCGCACGAATGCCGGTCCCTTACCGGGCTTGACATGCTGGAACTCAACGATCTGCTGCAGTTTGCCATCGACCTTCAGCACAAGACCGTTCTTAAAATCGGCGGTAGTTGCCATGGGTGGTACCTTCCTCGTAATTGTTTCGGAACGTGTACAAACACAGCAATGCTACAGCACCGTCAATTCCTTCGGGTACTTGGTGATAATCCGTGGCTTCCCTGATGTGATGATCAACGTGTCCTCGATACGCACACCGGTCTTGCCCGGAATGTAGATCCCCGGCTCAATGGTCAGGGTCATACCTTCCTTTAGGTCTCCCTTGCCGGTCTGTGCGGCAGACGGGGCTTCATGCACGTCCAGGCCGACACCGTGGCCAGTGGAGTGAACGAAGTACTCGCCGAAGCCTGCCTCTTCAATAACGTCGCGGCAGGCCTTGTCTACATCCACAAGTGCCGTTCCCGCCGTGGCTGCCTTCACGCCAGCAAGCTGGGATGCAAGCGTCACTTCGTAAATCTCGCGCTCCAACTGACCGATTTCCCCGATAGCAAACGTACGGGTCATATCGGAGTTGAACCCGAGGCGGTGCATACCGTAATCAATGGTCACCAAATCGCCTTCGGCGATAAGACGGTCGCCGGCCTGATGGTGTGGCTTCGAGGCGTTCGGGCCGGAGGCGACAATCGTGTCAAAACTTGGGCGTTCTGCACCAAGTCGACGCATGCGGTACTCAAGGTCAGCGGCAATGTCACGCTCAGAACGGCCTGCTCGCAATTCTCCTGCGGCGACGAGTTCCTCCAACGCCTGTGTGGCCAGCTCGGCAGCCTCAGTCAGACGGGTGAGTTCAAGGTTGTCCTTAAACAAGCGGATCCCTTCAATCACGCCAGAAACCGGCACAAGGGTTACGCCCTCCGGGCATGCATCCTCGAGGCGCTTGAGCTCCGCAACGGAAACGAAATCGGCCTCATAGCCCACACGGTGGCCTTCGGTAACCTGCGACAACAACTCGGTTGCTGTCGCGCGAGCAATCGTCGCCTTGATATCCGGGACCTCTTCAGCAATCTGGGTGGTGTAACGACCGTCGGTTGCGATCTTCGCAGTACGGTCTTTCGACACCAGAAGCGCGCCGTTCGAGCCGGAGAAACCAGACAGGTAACGCACGTGGGTCAAATGGGTGACCAGCATGTCGTCGATACGCTGTGCCGCAAGTTGCGACGAGAGTTTCCTCCGACGAGTTTCAAAACGAGTATCGGCCAATGCCATCATTTCCTCCTTGCGAAGTAGTCCAACGCGAGCCGGTAGCCTTCCGTACCCAACCCCGCGATCACGCCTACGGCGATTGGCGAGAGGTACGAATGGTGCCTGAACGACTCGCGCGCGTGCACGTTCGAAATATGCACCTCAATAAAACCTTGGTGATCATTTAGTTCTACCAGTGCATCACGAAGCGCAACCGAGGTATGGGTAAAACCACCCGGGTTAATGATCACCGGCCAAGTGTTATCGGCTGCTTCATGCACCCAGTCAATGAGTTGGCCCTCGTAGTTGGACTGGCGGCACTCCACTTCAACCCCAAGATCGGCTGCGTGATCGTGCAATTGCTTTTCGACGTCCGCCAGCGTGACCGTCCCATACACCTCCGGTTGGCGTTTGCCGAGTCGATTGAGGTTCGGACCATTGAGTACCAAGATTTTCATGTTCTACTCCGAAATCTTTGCGTACGCCGCGCGCATCTCTTCCACAGTTGCGTCCTCCAGGCGAGTGCAGGACCCAAGGCCGTCCAGGACGACAAATCGGATCTTGCCGTCGCGGTTCTTCTTGTCCAGAAGCATCGCCTCATGCAACTCTTCAAACGCACCGGCCTCGTAGCGCGTGGGAAGTCCCGCACCACTGATGACGGTCTCGTGGAGGGCGACCAGGTCATCGTCGATAAGCCCGCGCGCATGAGCAAGGTGTGCTACAAACATCATGCCCACCCCGACGGCATTGCCGTGGCGCCACATGTAATGCTCGCGACGTTCGATCGCATGGCCCAGAGTGTGGCCATAGTTAAGAATCTCGCGCAGCCCAGCTTCCTTGAGGTCCTCCCCCACGACCTTGGCTTTTACGCTGACAGAGCGCTCGACAAGCTCCGCCCAGTGATGCTCTGGGCCCTCCTGATAGAGCTCCAAAATCCGCGGGTCCGCAATAAAGCCCGTCTTTACCAACTCAGCAGAACCTGAAACAACCTCTTGCTCAGGCAGCGTTGCAATACGAGCGAGATCAATAAACACCGCATTCGGCTCGTGGAACGCACCGACGAGATTTTTGCCTGCGGTCGTGTTGATGCCAGTCTTGCCGCCGACTGCCGCATCAACCATGGCGAGCAATGTCGTCGGCACATGCACAACCTTGATACCGCGCATCCACGTGGCCGCGGCGAAACCGGCAAGATCTGTCACAGCGCCGCCACCCAAACCGACAACGGCGTCCTGGCGCGAGAACCCGTGCTCCCCCAACACGTCCCACAAGTGGGAAAGCACCGGAAGATCCTTTCCAGCCTCCGCATCGGGAACACATGCCAAGACCGGCGCCAGGCCCGCTTGCTCAAGCATGTGCTCAAGGTCCTCAGCAACGGCACGCAACGGTTCCTGGTGGACCACCAGCACACGGCGTGCGCCGGAATCCGCAAGGTGACCTGCTACGGCGTCAAGGTTATTGCTGCCAATATGAATGTCGTACGGACTTGGGCCCGTGACGGATACCACTGCCATTGTTTGCTCCTTCGCTTGACAGAACTGAAGCCTGACGGAAACTACTCGCCGTCGATGAAACCCAAAATCTCTGCGACAACACGCTGCGGTGGCCGCGCGTCCGTGCGGACGCGGAACGTGGCCACTTCGCGGTACAGCGGTTCACGTTGATCCATGAGGTCGCGGTAACGCTGCTCGCGATCATCACTGTCAAGCACTGGTCGAGTGGAATCCTGTGCTGTGCGGCGAATACCCTCTTCCGCGCTGACATCGATCCAAACAACAGTGTGGCGCTGCAGCAGCTGTCGCACTTCCTCGGTCACGATCGCACCGCCCCCGAGGCTGACTACCCCACCGGTGGCCAGAGCACGTGCCACAAACCCGACTTCGAGCTCACGGAAGGCATCCTCACCCAACTCGGCGTACACCTCGCCACACGCTTTGCCTTCAGCCTGCTCGATGAGCAGATCCGAATCCACGATCGGCAGGTTCAGCGCGCTAGCTATTCGACGACCAATCGTTGACTTACCCGACCCCGGCATACCGACGAGCACCACGCGAGGAGCCGTATGAACCGTCGCCGGACTTGTATTTGTTGACTCCTCGTTGCATGCCTCTACTGCCTGCAAATCAGTGAGCTCAGTCATCGGCACCCCCACCTTGATCAAACGCAAGACGTTGCGCGACGTACTCCTTGTACGACTCTACGTTGCGCTTCACCTCCTCAATCGTGTCTCCCCCGAATTTCTCAGAGACAGCCTGTGCCAGAACAAGCGCAACCATTGCCTCTGCAACGACACCACCAGCGGGCACGGCACAGACATCGGAGCGTTGGTGAATCCCCGTGGCAGCGTCGCCGGTGCTCATATCAACCGTCTTCAAGGCACGAGGGACAGTCGAGATGGGCTTCATCGCAGCGCGAACGCGCAACTGCTCCCCATTCGTCATGCCACCTTCGATACCGCCTGCACGGTTGGTCAGCCTCCGCACACCATCTTCGGTGCGCTCGATTTCATCGTGCGCCTGCGATCCACGGCGACGCGCCTCCTCGAAACCGTCGCCGATTTCGACGCCTTTCACCGACTGGATACCCATCAGCGCACCTGCCAACTGCGCATCCAAGCGTCGTTCGCCAGAAATATGGGAGCCAAGGCCGATCGGCAGCCCATCCACAATGACCTCAACGATCCCGCCGAGCGTGTCGCCCGACTTCTTCGCAGCCTCAATGCACGCGACCATGTCCGCCTCGGCGTCCTTGTTAAACGCACGAACAGGGGAAGCATCAATTGCCTCGATATCTCCGAAACTTGGCGATTCTCCTGCGTACGGCAC
>ERZ1031299.62-NODE-62-length-12947-cov-4.451908_pt1 | contig 12947 bp, 11 predicted proteins | sample MGYA00518214_ERZ1031299 | MGnify/ENA primary metagenome ERZ1031299 (study PRJEB33718, sample SAMN03159825) | human skin metagenome | collected 2014-02-25 | study: EMG produced TPA metagenomics assembly of the PRJNA266117 data set (Human skin bacterial metagenome and... | reverse complement strand
GGTGTCGGCGACGCGTGGTCAGCGGCGCTTCACAGATACGCATGTGCTGCCACTGTTTGTCACCCACGGAACCCTGCTCGACCGGATCCCAGACCACCTGCCGGCATCTGGGCCGCTGACCACAGACCTCGCGCGGATCGTCGCCAACCGATACCGCGCGGCCGAGAAAGGCGCCTGACATGTACAAACTCGAAACACTGCTGCTTATCGCAGTCGCAGGTCTTGCCGCGCAACTTGTCGACGGCGGCCTCGGCATGGGCTTTGGCGCCACCTCTTCCACCATGCTCATCGCGCTCGCCGGTATCACCCCGGCCGCCGCCTCCGCCGTTGTCCACACCGCGGAGCTGGGCACCACACTCGCCTCCGGCGTAGCTCACACGCGCTTCGGCAACGTGGATTGGCGCACCGCCTGCGCGATCGGCATCCCCGGCGCCATCGGCGCTTTCCTCGGTGCAACCGTGCTCGTGCGGCTTTCCACCGAAGCGGCACGTCCGGTGATGTCGCTGATCCTCGCGCTAATCGGGCTGAACCTCATGCTGCGCTTCGCCCGGGGGCTCACCCAACGCAAACTCGCCGCGAAGCCTCACTCGCGCGGCTTTCTCGCAGGCCTCGGGCTCTTCGGCGGGTTTATCGACGCTACCGGCGGCGGAGGCTGGGGACCCGTGACCACCTCCACGTTGCTTACCGCAGGGCGTGCCGAGCCGCGCCGCATCGTCGGCACCGTCAACACCGCCGAGTTTTTGGTCACCCTCGCCGCAACACTCGGGTTCGCGGTTGGGATGTGGCGAGACCTCGTCGCAAATCTCGCGAGCGTGCTGGCCCTGCTCATCGGCGGCGTGATCGCAGCACCCATCGGAGCCTGGATGGTCAGCCGTATGAACCCCATCGCGCTCGGCGGCGTCGTCGGCACCCTGATCGTGCTGCTGAACCTGCCCGTCGTCTTGTCGTATGCCGGCATGACCAGCGGACTCTGGGTCGTCCGCTTGCTTATCGTTGCAATCGGAGCCGCCCTGTCCTGGCGAGGTGTCCAACGCGCCCGCGCCAACTCCCGCGCCGCATCCGAGCGCGAAGGCGCAACAGTGGTGGAGCCGCAGCCCGCCCGCATACGATAAGCAACTATGTCTGATTTGCTCATCGTTGCAGCCATGAAGGAAGAAGCCGCCGACATCATGTCCGGAGGCGACCACGAAGTACTCATCACCGGCATCGGCACCCTGCCCGCCGCGATTGCCCTGACCCGCCGCCTCTCCGAAGGCCCACTGCCGTCGCGCGTGATCAACGTCGGCACGGCAGGCGCGCTTGTGGACCTCGCCCCCGGCGTCTACGAGATTTCCGGCGCCGTCAAGCACGACTTCAAGGTTGGCGGCACCTCCGACATCACCGACTTCGTCTACCCGCGCTGGTTTAACTTCGAACCCCTCACCGACCTGCCGAAAGCCAAGCTGGCCACCGGTGATGCGTTTGTGAACCGCTCCGATCTTCGCGACGAGCTCGCCAAGGAATGCCAACTCGTCGACATGGAGGGCTACGCACTCGCTGCCGTCTGCTCCACCTTTGGCGTCCCGCTGACCCTGCTCAAGCAGGTTTCGGACTCCGCCGACGAAGGCGCTTCCGCCGTTTGGGAAGCAGCCCTCGAGCGCGCCCGCGTGGAACTCGAAGAAGCCCTGCGTGAGCACCTTCGCTGAAGACGCGGGCATTTCGCTTGACGACGACCCCACGTCCCTCTTCCAGCTCCTCGTCCTGTGCATGCTGCAAGCGAAGCCCATACGCGCCACCGTCGCCGTCGACGCCGCACGCGGACTGTTCGACGCCGGCCTGACCTCACCATCTGCACTGGTTGAAGCGCCGCGCTCGCAATTGATCCGCATCTTCGGCGCCGCCGGCTACGCGCGTTACGACGAATCCACCGCCACCCGCCTCCACGCCATGGCGCACCTGCTTTGCGACGACTACTCCGGCGACCTGCGCAACCTCCGCCCCGGCGCCCCGTCGTCACTGGAGGTGTTCGACGGCGTCGGCCCCGCCTGCGCAACCATGTTCGCCCGCGAGGCGCAGGGGGTGTGGCCGGAGTTGGCGCCGGTCTTCGACAAGAAGGCACTGCAGGGGGCCGCGAAGTTGGGACTGCCGGAAGATGCGCAGGAGCTCGAATCGCACGCCCGATCCGAGGGTGTTGCCTTGCCCGCTTTCGCTGCCCACCTAGTCAAAGTGGCCCTCGGCGTTGAATGATCGGTCGTGGCAGGCGGATCGTCTAGCTAGACCTTCTGCCGGACTAGACGATCAAGCATTCCGCGCTGAATTTCCCCAGGTGAAGTTGCAACTGGTTTTCATTTAGGGGCGAATCGTCTAGCAGCATCAGAGGCGAGCTAGACGATCCGCTCCGAACAGCTCCCAGACATGCAGAAAGCCCGCCGGCGTAAACGCGCCAGCGGGCTAAAAGCAGCTACCTCGCAGAAGCTACTTTGCAAACTCCTCGACGATTGCGGCGTTGAAGGCCGGCAGGTCGTCCGGGGTGCGCGACGAGATGACGCCGGAGTCGATGACAACTTCCTCGTCGACCCACTGGGCACCGGCGTTGACCAGGTCGGTCTTGACGTTGGCAACGGAGGTGATCTTCACGTCGGTGAGGATGTCTGCATCCGTCATAATCCAGCCACCGTGGCAGATAACGCCGATCGGCTTGCCTGCGTCTTTGAAAGCTTTAACCAGGGCGACGGCGTCGGAATCGACACGGATGGTGTCGGCGTTGAGGGTGCCGCCCGGGAGGATAAGAGCGTCGTAGTCAGCGGCCTTGGAGTCCGCGGTGGTGACGTCGACGGCGACCTTGGCGCCCTTCTTGCCTTCGATCTCACCGGTTTCGGTGGAGACGACCTTGGTGGTTGCGCCGGCTTGTTCGACGGCCTCCTTCGGGGAGGTCAGTTCGGAATCTTCAAAGCCGTCGGTCGCGAGGATTGCGATGGTCTTGTTATTCAGACCGGCCATTGGTATTTCCTTTCGTCGATAACCAATTACGGCACACCACCGTACCTAGTCTTCGTCATTCACGCCGGGGAGGCGACCGGGTGGGGTGGTGTCGATGTCGGACGGGGTGTCGTCGTCAAGCGGGACGCGCGTGGAGCCAAGCCCCTCCTTCACGGGCTCTTTTTCGCGTTTGGCAAGGCGCATCATGTGGTCGCGCACGGCGAGGAAGGATTCCTTGGAATCCATGGTCTGAGTTTGTTGGGTGGCCATGGCTATCTCGTCGGCGGTGATCTCGCCGGAGCGCAGCGAGACCATTTCAGCCCAGTAACGCAGCCACACGGCGGCGACAGCGGCAACCGGAACCGCGAGGAACGCGCCGACGATGCCGAACAGGGTACCGCCGACAGCGACGGCGAGCAGGACCACGGCGGCGTGTAAGCCCATCGCCTGGGACTGCAGGATCGGCGAGAGAACGTTGCTCTCCAGCTGCTGCACGGCGATGATGAGGATGAGCGCGAACACGGCGTTCATGAACCCGTTGGACACCAACGCGATGATCACCGCCAGAGCGCCTGCAGAAATCGCACCGACGATCGGGATGAAGCCGGCGAAGAACGTGATCACCGCGAGCACCGGCCACAGTGGCACGCCGAGGAACAGTAGGCCGAGACCGATGAAGATGGCGTCAACACCGGACACGATGGCCTGGGTGCGGATGAATCCAGACAGGGTGTTCCAGGAGCGGCTGCACACTTCGGTGAGGTGCCAACCAGCGCGCACGCCGGTGTACTTGCGCACCCATGGCAAGAAGCGGTCGCCGTCTTTGAGGAAGAAGAAGGTGAGCACGAGCGTCAGTGCGAGCGTGGTGCCTACCGACGCAATCGCGCCCAGGCCCGAGAACACTCCCGACGCGATGTTGGAGGCCTGGCCCTTGGCAAAGGCGGTGACCTGATCGACGGTCTGCTGGATCTGCTCCGGCTCGAGGACTTCGAGGTCGCGCTCTTTCAGCCAATCGACGATCTGGTTCACGCCCTGCTCGGCCTGTCGTGCGAGCTCGCTGCCTTGGCTTTTCACGGTTGGCGCCATGGCGACGAAGATGCCGCCGATGATGCCGAAGAATCCGATTAGGGTGATGAACGTGGCCAGGGATGCGGGGATTTTGTGGTCGCGCATCCAGCGCACCGGTGGCCACAGGACGGTGGACACAATCAGTGCTAGAAGAATCGGCAGAAGGCCCATCCAGACCCATTTGAGCAGGTAGAGAAGGATGGCCGTGGCTGCGACAACGATGATGAAGCGCAGTGCCCACGCGGCGGCGGTGCGGCCGTCGGAGGCGATGACCTCGCCGCGGTCAACCGGCTCGCGGGAGAGGTCTTGGGCGGCGTCGGCCGGGGTGGGCAGTGTCTGGATCGGGTCTACAGCCGTGTCCAGAGCTCCCACATATTTTGGTTTTTTACGTTCACTCACGTGGTCATTGTGTCAGAGATGTGGGGTTATGCATAAGGGGAAGGGGCGTGGGGTCGTCGAAAAGTGCGCGCAAGGAAGGGTTGTCCTAGACCACAAAGAGATTTGGGTGTAGTGTGGCCCACAATTCATTCCACGACCGAGAAAGGCCACAACGATGACTGTGTTTCCCAACCCTGGCACCGAGGGCTCGAACGTCAAGTTCCGTAAGCGCTACGACAACTACATCGGTGGCGACTGGGTTTCGCCAGTAGATGGCGAGTACTTCGAGAACATCACCCCGGTCACCGGCGAGGTGTTCTGCGAGGTTGCACGCGGTAAGGAAGCCGACATCAACCTGGCGCTCGACGCCGCACACAAGGCCGCACCCGCGTGGGGGAAGACCTCCCCGCAGGAGCGTTCCGGCGTCCTGCTGAAGATCGCGGACCGCATGGAGGAGCACCTTGAGGAGCTCGCCGTCGCGGAAACATGGGAGAACGGCAAGGCTGTGCGTGAGACGCTCGCTGCCGATATTCCGCTGGCGATTGACCACTTCCGCTACTACGCAGGCGCGCTGCGTGCACAGGAAGGTCGTCTGAGCCAGATTGACGAGGACACCGTCGCCTACCACTTCCACGAGCCACTCGGCGTTGTTGGCCAGATCATTCCGTGGAACTTCCCGCTGCTCATGGCGGCCTGGAAGCTTGCTCCGGCGTTGGCTGCAGGTAACGCGATCGTGCTCAAGCCGGCGGAGCAGACCCCGGCGTCGATCCTGTATCTGATGGATCTGATCGGCGACCTCATTCCGGCGGGTGTGCTGAACATTGTCAACGGTATGGGCGACGAGGCCGGCGCGGCACTGTCTGGTTCTGACCGCATTGCCAAGATCGCGTTCACCGGCTCAACTGAGGTGGGCAAGATCATCAACAAGGCCGCGGCCGACAAGATCATCCCGGTCACCCTCGAGCTTGGTGGCAAGTCCCCGGCACTGTTCTTCGAGGACATCTTTGCCAAGGATGATGACTTTAAGAAGAAGGCCATCGAGGGCTTCGCAATGTTCGCTCTGAACCAGGGTGAGGTCTGCACCTGCCCGTCCCGTGCGCTGGTGCATGAGTCCATTGCGGACGAGTTCCTTGAGCTGGGTGTGCAGCGCGTCAAGCAGATCAAGACCGGCAACCCGCTGGACACCGAAACGATGATGGGTGCGCAGGCCTCCACCGAGCAGATGGACAAGATCAAGTCCTACCTCGAGCTTGGGCCCCAGGAAGGTGCTGAGGTGCTCACCGGCGGCGGCGTGAACAAGATTGAGGGCCTGGAAAACGGCATGTACATCGAGCCGACCGTGTTCAAGGGCACCAACGACATGCGTATCTTCCAGGAGGAGATCTTCGGCCCGGTGATGTCCGTGACCACGTTCAAGGACTTCGACGAGGCTATCCGCATTGCCAACGACACCATCTACGGCCTCGGCGCCGGTGTCTGGGCGCGCTCCGGCACCACCGCCTACAAGGCCGGTCGCGCGATCCAAGCGGGTCGTGTATGGGTGAACCAGTATCACTCCTACCCGGCTCACGCGGCGTTCGGTGGTTACAAGAAGTCCGGCATCGGCCGCGAAACCCACCTGATGATGCTCGACCACTACCAGCAGACCAAGAACCTCCTCTGGTCCTACTCTGAGAAGGAAACCGGCCTGTTCTAAGAGCATTTGCTTAGCGACGACACCCTCACCGCCCACTTATGTTCCCGGTCGGTGAGGGTGTTTTTGCGTGCTTCTACCTGCGGAAACAAATAAAGTTGCGTCGAGTGGGAACAACTTTGGGTACAGTGCCGTTACATAGATTGAGTGCAACAGGCTCAAGGATGTGTCCACCGGTGTTATAGTGGTGGCCGTCAAGTTGAGCCGGAGCGCATCAACTTACTGATAAACCACATTTCAACAGGAGGAATTACTTTTATGGCACGCGCAGTTGGTATTGACCTTGGCACCACGAACTCGGTTGTTTCCGTCCTTGAGGGCGGCGAGCCGGTAGTTATCGCTAACGCTGAGGGTTCCCGCACCACCCCGTCGGTTGTCGCTTTTGCGAAGAACGGTGAGGTGCTTGTTGGTCAGTCTGCAAAGAACCAGGCGGTGACCAACGTCGATCGCACGATCCGCTCCGTGAAGCGTCACATGGGCGAGGACTGGACCGTTGATATTGACGACAAGAAGTACACCCCGCAGGAGATTTCCGCTCGTACGCTGCAGAAGCTGAAGCGCGACGCGGAGGCTTACCTGGGTGATGAGGTCACTGAGGCTGTTATTACCGTTCCGGCTTACTTCGAGGACGCTCAGCGTCAGGCCACCAAGGAAGCTGGCCAGATCGCAGGCCTGAACGTCCTGCGTATCGTGAACGAGCCGACCGCTGCGGCTCTGGCTTACGGCCTGGATAAGGCTGAGAAGGAAGAGACCATCCTGGTCTTCGACCTCGGTGGCGGCACCTTCGACGTGTCCCTGCTGGAGATCGGCGATGGCGTTGTTGAGGTACTGGCTACCGCTGGTGACAACGAGCTCGGCGGCGACGACTGGGATAACCGCGTAGTCGAGTGGCTCGTGGACAAGTTCAAGTCCCAGAACGGCGTTGACCTGTCCAAGGACAAGATGGCTATGCAGCGTCTGCGCGAGGCTGCGGAGAAGGCCAAGATTGAGCTTTCGTCTGCACAGCAGGCTTCCATCAACCTGCCGTACATCACGGTTGATGCAGAGAAGAACCCGCTGTTCCTCGACGAGACCCTGACCCGCACCGAGTTCCAGAAGATCACCTCCGACCTGCTGGATCGCACCAAGAGCCCGTTCAACCAGGTGATCAAGGATGCTGGCATGTCTGTCGGCGACATTGACCACGTTGTTCTGGTTGGTGGCTCGACCCGTATGCCGGCTGTGTCCGATCTGGTCAAGGAGCTCACTGGCAAGGAGCCGAACAAGTCCGTGAACCCGGACGAGGTTGTGGCTCTGGGTGCTGCTCTGCAGGCTGGTGTCCTGCGCGGCGACGTCAAGGACGTGCTGCTGCTCGACGTCACCCCGCTGTCCCTCGGTATTGAAACCAAGGGTGGCGTGATGACCAAGCTCATCGAGCGCAACACCACCATCCCGACGAAGCGTTCGGAGACCTTCACCACGGCTGAGGACAACCAGCCGTCCGTGCAGATCCAGGTCTTCCAGGGTGAGCGCGAGATCGCTTCCGCGAACAAGCTGCTCGGCTCCTTCGAACTGGCAGGTATCGCTCCGGCACCGCGTGGTGTTCCGCAGATCGAGGTCACCTTCGACATCGACGCCAACGGCATCGTGTCCGTGTCCGCGAAGGATAAGGCCACCGGCAAGGAGAACACGATCAAGATCCAGGACGGCTCTGGTCTGTCTGATGAAGAGATCGATCGCATGATCAAGGACGCCGAGGCTCACGCTGACGAGGACAAGAAGCGTCGCGAGGAGCAGGAGACCCGCAACAACGCGGAGACCATGGCGTACCAGACCCGCAAGTTCATGGACGAGAACGGCGAGAAGCTTTCCGAGGACATCAAGACCCGCGTCACCGAGGCTGCCGATGCTGTCGACGAGGCCCTCAAGGGCGAGGACCTGGATGCCATCAAGTCTGCAGTGGAGAAGCTGACCACCGAGTCCCAGGCAATGGGCACCGCGCTCTACGAGGCTCAGGCCAACGAGGGTGCTACCCAGGCTGATGCTGGCGACGACAACGTTGTGGACGCCGAGGTTGTCGAGGACGACGACACCGACGCCGACAACAAGTAATCCAACCCAGTACGTGTAAGGAGGCGACGTCTGATGACGAACCCGAACAACGAGCAGATGCCCGACAACCCGGGTAATCCGGAGGCGACGGACGAACAGTACGTCTCCCCGGATCAGGCGGAAGCCCTGGCCGACGAGGCGGCTGAGTCCGAGGCACTGTCCACGGACGAGGACCCCCTTGTTGCCGCGGAAGCTGAGTTGAAGGACTTGGAAGGCGCAGCGCAGATTGCAGAGGGCGAGGTAGACCCGGACGCCGATGGCGACGGCACGGTCAGCGACGTCGAGTTGCAGCTCGCAGAGCGCACCGAGTCCCTGCAGCGTGTGAGCGCCGAGTACGCCAACTACCGCCGTCGTACCGAGCGTGAGCGTGGCGAAATTGCCACCACGGCGAAGGCAAAGTTTGCCACTGAACTGCTGCCGCTGCTGGACGATCTCGATCTCGCCCAGCAGCACGGCGACCTGGAAGAAGGCCCGCTGAAGGCTTTCGCGGATAAGTTCCGTTCCATCGTCGCTGGCCAGGGTGTGAAGGAGTTCGGTGCCGAAGGCGACGAGTTCAACCCGGAGGTCCACGAGGCCGTGCAGGATCTGTCCCAGGGCGATGAAAAGGTTCTGGGAACGGTGCTGCGCAAGGGCTACACGGTGGGTGACCGCTTGGTGCGAAACGCCATGGTGATCATCGCCGATCCGGCCGAAAGTGCCGATACCACCGAGTAACAACAACTTGGTGGCAGGGCCGGGGAATGGGTACACGCAAACAAGAAGCGGCCTGATCCCCGGCCTTTTTACTTAGATTATTTAGTGAACGAAATTTAGAAGACAACAACTCCACACCGATTTACAGCGAAAGGAGGGTGCGAGATGGCTATGCAACAGGAATGGGCCGACAAGGATTATTACGGCGACTTAGGTGTGTCGTCGACGGCAAGCCAGGCCGATATTAAGAAGGCGTACCGCAAGCTCGCACGCGAAAACCACCCGGATTCGAACCCCGGCAACAAGAAGGCTGAGGAGAAGTTCAAGCGGGTTGCGGAAGCGTACGACGTGGTCGGCGACGAGCAGAAGCGCAAAGAGTACGACCAGTTGAAGTCCATGATCGGTTCGGGCGGCTTTGGCCGGTTCGGGCGGGGAGGAGCGTCCGGTTTTCCGGGCGGGTTTCGCGGCACGGAGACGGAATTCGACCTCTCGGACATCTTCGGATCAGCCGCTGGTGGACAAGCTGGAGACGGCGGCCTTGGTGATATCTTCGGTGGCTTCTTTGGCGGCCGCGGCGGTGCTGGCAGGAACGCTCGGCCGTCGCGGGGGGCCGACGTCGAAACGGAAATAACCCTCGACTTCCGCGAAGCAGCCAAGGGCACGACGTTCCCCGTCGAGCTCACCGGCGACGCACCGTGCACCACCTGCCACGGCTCTGGTTCGAAGTCCGGCAAGACGCACACGTGTGAGGTCTGCTCCGGCTCCGGTTACATCCGGGAGAACTCCGGCGCGTTCGGCATGGCTCGTCCCTGCACGAACTGCCACGGCACCGGTGAAGTCATCGAGGATCCGTGCACCACATGCAACGGCACCGGCACCGTCCGACGTACCCGTTCGATCACGGTCCGCATCCCCGCAGGCGTCATCGATGGTCAGAAGGTGCGCCTTGCAGGCCAAGGCGAAGCAGGTCCCAACGGCACTCCCGCCGGCGACTTGTTCGTCATGGTGCATGTGCGTAGCGACGACACCTTCACCCGCTCCGGCGACGACCTCGAAGTCACGGTCCCCGTCTCGTTTGCAGAGGTCGCCCTCGGTTCCACTATCACGGTGCCGACCCTAGACAACCCGGTGAAGGTCAAGGTCCCCGCTGGCACCCCGAACGGCCGCACCTTGCGCGTGCGTGGCCGTGGTATCCCGAAGCGATCCGGCAACGCCGGCGACCTGTTAGTCACCGTCGAGGTGAAGGTACCGAAGGACCTGGACCCGTCCGCAACCAGTGCGCTGCGCGCGTACGCCCAGGCCGAGAAGGATTCCGGCTTTGACCCGCGCGCCGGCTGGTCCGAGCGCTAGACGGCGAAAGGAGGTGTAACCATGGCAGAAGAGAAGGAATACTTCGTCATCTCTGTCGCCGCCGAGCTCACCGGTATGCACGCCCAGACCCTGCGCACCTACGACAGGCTGGGCCTGGTCACGCCGAAGCGCACCAAGGGGGGCGGTCGCCGCTACTCCAGCCGCGACATCTCGATGCTGCGCCGCATCCAGTACCTCTCCCAGGAGGAAGGCGTGAACCTGGCGGGCATCAAGACGATCATTGAGCTCTCCGCGCAGATCGAGGAACTGCAGGACGAGTTGGATGCCCAGCGCGGTCACAACGAAGAGCTGCGCCAGAAGTTGCGCAACGGTTCTCGCCGTGGTGGCGAGTTGGTGCACGTGCCGCGTTCCACCGCGGTCGTGGCATGGGAGCCAGCTGCTTCACGACGACGCCGTCGCCGCAACCTCACCCCCGACGCCTAGTCGGCGGCCGCACCGCCGGCGGTACCGGCAGCCAAGCAACACAAGAAAAGAAGCGACCTGGGGATCACATCTCCAGGTCGCTTCTTTTGTTGTTCTCAAGCCCCGCGTAGCCGTAACTATCCGGCGTGCTTCGGGTGGTCCGGGATGCCGGTCTCGTCGAGTTTCCGGGCGAGGTCGAGCGCGAATAGGAGATAGTTTTCTAAATCCGCGGCACCTTCGTCATCAGCTCGTCCCGCGATCATCGCGCTCTGACGCGCTGCGTTAGAGCCGTGCAGCGCATCTTGAGAGAGCCCGCAGCCAAACGCTAAAGCGGATAGTTGAAGAGGCGAAGGCTCTTCACTGCCTTCTTCGACCCTTCGAACCGTCAGCTGGGAAAGCCCACTTGCGTCAGCGAGTTCACGCTGTGTCATTCCAACTTCTCGACGAGCAGCGACAATACGCTCGCCAATCGGAATCTCGCTGTGTGCCATGTGATTCACCCGCCTTTTTGCGGTGAGTCTATCTGCAAAAGCAACCTACCCGCCGAACTCGATGGCGGCAGCACCGCCGATGTGGCGGAGGGTGGACTTGGCCAGGTTGAACAGTCGGCCGACGCCACCTTCAAGGAAGGCGGTGCGGGCGCCAGACTTGGCAAAGCCCTTCATCATGTCCCAGGTGATTCCCGGTGGCAGGGAGAGAGCCTCGGGGTCGGTGACGATGTCAACGACTACGGGGCCGTCGTAAGCAAGTGCCTCCTTGAGCATCGGCTCGAGGTCCTCGGGCTCCTCGATGCGGAAGGACTTGATGCCGACACCCTTGGCGATCTCGGCGAAGTTGACCTGTTCGTGGTCGGTGCCGAAGTAGGGCATGCCGGCGACCATCATCTCGAGTTTGACCATGCCGAGGGAGGAGTTGTTGAAGCAGATCACCTTCACCGGCAGCTGGTGCAGTTTGATGGTGAGCAGTTCGCCCATGAGCATGCCCAGGCCGCCGTCGCCGGACCAGGAGATGACCTGACGGTCCGGCTGTGCTGCCTGGACGCCGATGGCCATCGGCAGAGCATTAGCCATGGTGCCGTGGAGGAAGGATGCGCCTTCGTCGCGCTTACCGTTCGGGGTGAGGTAGCGCGAGGACCACACGTTGCACATGCCGGTGTCGACGGTGAAGTAGGCGTCGTCGTCGGCAAGCTTGTCCAGCACGGAGGCAGCGAGCTCGGGGTGGATCGGCTTCTTCGACTCGAAGGCTTCCTCGGTGTAGCTCTTCACCACGTGGTCCAGCAGCTGGTAGTGGCGCTTGAGCATCTTGTCCAGGAACTTGCGGTCCTTCTTCTCCTCGACGTGGGGGAGGATGTTTTCGATGACGCTCTTGACGTCGCCGACGACGGGGTAGTCGACCTTGGTGCGGCGGCCGATGTGGGTGCCGTTGATGTCGATCTGGGCGACGTTTTCCTCGGGCAGCCAGTCGGTGTAGGGGAAGTCGGTGCCGACCATGATGAACAGGTCGGACTCTTCCATGGCGTCGAGGCAGGCGCCGTAGCCAAGGAGGCCGGACATGCCGACGTCGTAAGGGTTGTCGTACTCGAAGTACATCTTGCCGCGGAAGGAGTGGCCGATCGGGGACTTGATCTTCTCGGCCAGGGCGAAGACTTCGTCGCGGGCGTCGCGTGCACCGTAGCCGCAGAACAGGGTGATCTTGTCGGCGTTGTTGATGGCCTCGACAAGCCGTGCGGCCTCAGCGGGGTCGGGGTAGACGCGCTTGTCCTTGCCGGTGGCGTAGACGGAGTCGGCGGTGTGAGGACCGTCGGCAACGTCGGCGGCGAACACGTCACCGGGTACGACCATCACGGACACGCCGTTGCCGGCGAGTGTGTTCTGCAGGGCGTTGTGCAGCACGCGCATGCCCTGGTCGGCGGTGTGGACAACCTCGCAGTAGGAGGAGCACTCCTGGAACAGCATCTCCGGGTGGGTTTCCTGGAAGAAGGAAGAACCGATCTCTGCCGTCGGGATATGCGATGCAATGGCGAGTACCTTCGCGCCGTTGCGGTGGGACTCGAACAGGCCCTGGACGAAGTGAGTGTTGCCCGGGCCGCAGGACGCGCCGCAGACGGCGAGTTCGTCGGTGGCTAGCGAGTCTGCACCGGCAGCAAACGCTGCGGCTTCCTCGTTGCGGACGTGGACCCACTCGATGTCGCTTTCGCGCACGGCGTCCGAAAGCGGGTTGAGCGAGTCGCCCACCAGACCGTAAATGCGTTTAATGCCGAGGGCCTCGAGGCGCTCGACGACTTGCTCTGCAA
>ERZ1031299.61-NODE-61-length-12965-cov-4.900697_pt1 | contig 12965 bp, 10 predicted proteins | sample MGYA00518214_ERZ1031299 | MGnify/ENA primary metagenome ERZ1031299 (study PRJEB33718, sample SAMN03159825) | human skin metagenome | collected 2014-02-25 | study: EMG produced TPA metagenomics assembly of the PRJNA266117 data set (Human skin bacterial metagenome and... | reverse complement strand
AAGTTGGCTATTGCCGCGTTGTCTGTTTTTGAGCCTGGCGAGCTTTCGACGCATATTGCAAACGGTGACGCGAAGAAGGTTCAAACGATCCCCGGCGTGGGCAATAAAATGGCCGAGCGCATGATCCTCGAGCTCAAGGACAAAGTCGAAGCGATGTTGCCGGCGCAGTCACCAAGCGGTGCGGCGGCTGGTACAGGAGTAAAACCAGCCACCACCTATGCCTCGGAACAGGTTGTGGAAGCGCTGGTCGGACTCGGATTCCCAGAGCGTACGGCACAGTCGGTCGTAGATCAGCTGACAACAGACCAGCCGGATCTCGACGCTTCTGCGTTGTTGCGTCAAGCGCTGACGCATTTGGGCAAGAAGTAGGCTAAAGCGCAATGTCTGATGTGGAAAAGACCGAGTTCCAGCTCCCTGAAGGTTTTTCAGCGAAAGCACCGTCGCCTGTCGACGCCAACGTGCAGGCCGACGAACACGATATTGAGCGTTCGTTGCGTCCGAAGTCCATTCAGGAATTCATCGGCCAACCCAAGGTACGAGAACAACTCAGTCTTGTGCTTACGGGCGCCCGAAATCGTGGTGTGACGCCGGATCATATCTTGCTGTCTGGTCCGCCTGGACTGGGCAAGACCACAATGGCAATGATCGTCGCACAGGAATTAGGCACGTCGTTGCGCATGACCTCAGGGCCTGCTCTTGAACGGGCAGGCGACTTGGCGGCGATGTTGTCTAACTTGATGGAGGGCGATGTGCTCTTCATCGACGAGATTCACCGCATCGCACGGCCGGCTGAGGAAATGCTCTATATGGCCATGGAGGATTTCCGTATCGACGTCATTGTTGGCAAGGGCCCGGGCGCGACATCGATTCCGCTAGAGATTCCTCCGTTTACCCTCGTCGGGGCAACCACGAGGGCAGGTATGCTCACCGGCCCGTTGCGTGACCGCTTTGGGTTTACAGCTCAAATGGAGTTTTACGATGTCGACGACCTCACCAAGGTTGTCAGTCGTGCAGCGAATATCCTTGGGGTGCAGATTGATACTGATGCTGCGGTTGAGATCGCCTCGCGTTCGCGTGGAACCCCGCGAATTGCGAATCGCCTCCTGCGTCGTGTGCGCGACTGGGCTGAGGTGCATGGCGATGGCAGGGTAAACCTGGATGCCGCACGAAGTGCGCTCGAAGTGTTCGATGTCGACGAGCTAGGGCTAGATCGCCTCGACCGTGCTGTGCTTGGCGCCCTGATTAGGGGACATGGCGGTGGACCGGTAGGTGTAGGGACCCTTGCGATCGCGGTTGGCGAGGAATCCGGCACTATCGAAGAGGTCTGTGAGCCTTATCTGGTGCGCGCGGGACTGATGTCGCGAACAGGCCGGGGCAGGGTTGCTACTGCCGCCGCGTGGGAGCACTTGGGTTTGCAGGCACCTCCCGAAGCGCCTGGGCAGATGCCGCTCTACTAAGCCCACGATTGTGTTGTGCAATGATGGTTTCTCATGGAACCAATTTTGCTCATTGTCATTCTGGCCTTGTTCTTGCTGCCTTCCATCCTCATGATGCGTGGCCAGAAGAAGCGTCAGGCTCAGATTGAACAACTGCGTCAGTCGATTCAGCCTGGCGATCAGATTGTCAACGTTGCAGGCTTCCACGCCACGGTCGTGGAGCACAATGGCGAGACCATGCTTGTGGAGCTTGCCCCGGGTGTAGCCGTGACGATGGATACGGCTGGTGTGATGCGCAAGATTGAGCCTGTGGCACCTGTCGACACAAATGAGGTACCCAACTAAGTTTTTCTGGCCTGATGGCGTAGCATATTTGCGTTGTGCCATCACCGGCTCGCGCGATTGTTTGTGTCCACCGCACCTTGAAAGATGCTGCTGGATCGGCGTGTGCGCCGGTGTAAGGCGGAAAACCCGAGCCTGAACAAAGAGGAGTCTGCTCAGTGTCTACACGCACTCGGCGATCCGGCGAGGCGAAGTCGAAGCGGCAGTGGCCCGCGAAGGCGCTTGCCCTATTCGCTCTCATCGTCATCGGCGTCTACGCCCTTGTATTTTTTACCGGCACGAAGAGTGCTACCCCGAAGCTAGGTATTGACTTGCAGGGCGGTACTCGTGTGACACTGGTGCCGCAGGGTGAAGAGCCTACGTCAGAACAGCTCCAGGATGCTCGTCGGATTCTGGAGAACCGTGTCAACGGCATGGGCGTCTCGGGTGCATCGGTCGTCGTCGATGGCAACACCATCGTGATCGAAGCAGCCGGTGACGATACCTCGGAGATCCGTAACATCGGACAGACCTCCCAGCTGTTCTTCCGACCTGTGCTTGACCCTCCGGCTGCAAACCCGGCTGAAGCAGATAAAGCCATCTCGGATATGGCAAACGAGTGGGTAAAGTACGGCATCTTCACGCCCGAAGAGGGCCAGTCACTGCTGAAACAGTTCGCGGCTCGCAAGGAGCAGGCTGAGAAACAAGCCGAGGAGCAGGCCAAAGCTGCTGAGTCAGGCGATGCAAACAACCCAGAGGTTGGCAAGGACGTCGCGCCAAGCGAGGAAGAAGCGCCAGCAGAGCCGAAGAACGTCCCACAGATTTCCGCTGAACCACTGCCGGAACCGAACGGCCCGGTTGAGGCCACTGAGCGCCGCCAGGAAATCACTGACATGCTGCGCAAGACCCGCCAGTCGACTGACCCGACTCAGCAGTACGCTGCGTTGACGTTGATGTCCGCACGCTGCTTCGGCCAGGCAACCGACCCGCTCGCTGGCTCGGATAAGCAAGATCTTCCGCTAGTTGCTTGTGACCCGTCGACCGGTCAGGCGATGCTGCTTGACGAGGTCCCCCTGCTCAGCGGTGTAACAGATCCGGAAGGCCCGCGCCTGACCGGCGAGCAGATTGATACCAGCCGCGCGATTACCGGCGGATACAACCCGCAGTCGGGACAGATGGAGATCAGCTTCGCCTTCAGCCAGGCTGGTGATGTCAACGGTTCCGCTACCTGGGCGAAACTCACCAGTGAGATGCTGCAGAAGCAGATCGCAATCACACTTGACTCCCAGGTGATCTCCGCTCCAGTTATCCAGGGCGCAACCCCAGTCGGCTCCGCAACCTCGATCACGGGTCAGTTCACTCAGGAGGAAGCTGAGGGTCTCGCGAACAACCTGCGATACGGCGCGCTGCCGCTGTCGTTCGCCGGTGAGAACGGTGAGCCAGGCGGAACTGCGATGACGGTTCCCCCTTCACTCGGTCAGGCCTCCTTGAAGGCTGGCCTGTATGCGGGGCTGGTGGGTCTTGCCATGGTGGCGATCTTCGTTTTCGCCTACTACCGCCTCTTCGGCCTCATCTCGTTGGTCACCCTGGCAGCAGCGGGTTTGCTTGTCTACGGCATGCTCGTGTTGCTCGGTCGCTGGATTGGATACTCGCTCGACCTGTCGGGCATCGCTGGTCTGGTCATCGGTATCGGTACGACCGCAGACTCGTTCATCGTGATTTATGAGCGCATCAAGGACCAGGTACGCCACGGCAAGACATTCCGTTCGGCGACCGCGTCCGGTTGGGAACGGGCCAAGGAGACGGTCATCACAGGCAACATGGTGACTCTGATTGGTGCGGTCATCATCTACTTCCTGGCAGTTGGCGATGTCAAGGGCTTCGCCTTCACCATGGGTCTGACAACCATCTTCGACCTGTTGGTCACCTTCCTGGTCACTGCGCCGCTTCTGGTGCTCGCATCTCGCAGCAATTTCTGGTCGAAGCCGTCTGTCAACGGTATGGGTGCCGCATTCCGCACCGCAGAAGAGCGCCGCGCTGCAGGTGATCTTGAGGAGGGCGACGGCGTCGTCGTCAAGCAACAAGCTTCCGTGGAAGCATCCGCCGCGAATGAGGAGGCCTAATCATGTCGAGCACTGTAGCTACGACCGAAACCCCTACGACGAAGCGCGGCTTTGCACGTCGCGACCGTGAATCGCTGTATGACGGCTCCGGCGGCCTCGACTTCGTCGGGCACCGCAAGACCTGGTACAGCATCACCCTCGGACTTATTGTGGTCGCGATCCTGGCGATGTTCATTCGTGGCTTCAACATGGGTATCGACTTCGAGGGCGGCACCAAACTGACGATGCCTGCCGGCGATTTGGTTGCGACCGAGGTCGAGGAAACCTTCGTCGAGGCCACTGGTGTGACACCTGAGCTCACCCAGATCGTTGGCGCTGGCGACGCCCGCACGCTGGAGATCAACTCTGCCCACCTTTCACAGGAGCAGATCGATGCCGCGCGCCAGGCTATTTTCGATACCTACCACCCACAGGATCACAACGGTGAGCCGAGCGCTGACGCTATCGGTGACTCCACCGTGTCGGAGTCGTGGGGTTCCACGATTACGAACCGCATGCTCCTGGCTATGGTCGTGTTCCTTTTGGCAGCGTCGGTGTACGTCGCGGTGCGTTTGCAGCGCGCAATGGCGCTGGCTGCCATGGGGGCGCTGTTGGTTGATGCCATCCTCATCATGGGTATCTACGCATTGTTCGCCCTTGAGATCACCCCAGCGATGATCATCGGTTTCCTGACTGTGTTGACGTTCTCGCTTTACGACACGGTGATTGTGTTCGACAAGGTCAAGGAGAACACGTCGGGAGTGCTTGATTCTCGACGATCCACCTACGCGGAAGAGGCCAACCTCGCGGTCAACCAGACCGTAATGCGTTCGATTTCCACCTCGGTTATTTCTGCGCTGCCGATCATCGCACTGATGATTGTCGCGGTATGGATGCTGGGTGTGGGTACTTTGAAGGACCTTGCGCTCATCCAGCTCATTGGCGTCATTCAAGGCGTGATCTCCTCGTTGTTCTTGGCCACCCCGATGTTGGTCAGCCTGGTAAACCGCCGTCAGGAGCACAAGGACCACAATGCTGCGGTTGAGGCATTCCGTAGCCGTGGCCAGGTCGAAGAAGTTGAAGAGGAACCGGTCGAAGAGAAGAAGCGCCACGTGGCTACTCCGATTCGACCTGTGGAAGACACGGGTGCATCTTCGACAAGCACCTGGCGTCCGAACGCGTAAGAAAGCGGCTGAAACCTAGTGGTGCGTGGACTCATGAGACCGAAAATGGTGATTGGCAGCAAGGTTGCGGCTGTGTTGGCCGCAACGGCGCTGGTGCTTTCCGGGTGCGCATCTTCAGACAACGACGATGATGAGTCCACGAAACTTTTCGGTTACCAGGTAACAAGCAATCTGCGCACCACAAACGCTGGATCCCTCGAAGGATCGACAGACTTAGCGCAATCGTTGTCCGGTCGCCTGTACCCCGGGGTGTATGTTCCCGGTCCAAGCGGACAGTTGATCCCCAACACTGACCTTGTAAAAACCCAGGTGCTGCCGGGGGATCAGCGCAAGGTGATTTACACCTTGTCGGAAGCGGCAGTGTTTTCGGACGGCACTCCCGTCACCTGCGCTGACTATCTTTTGACGTTTGCTGCCGGACAATACCCGGCGACGTTCGGTTCGAATATGCCTTTGTTCGGCGACACGGATTCGCTGTCATGCACACCCGGATCGAAAGAGTTCACTGTGACCTTCAAGGAAGGCCGTGGTGCACGCTGGCGTGGCCTTTTTGAACCAGGCACGGTCCTTCCCGCACATGCTGTTGCTGCAAAGACCAATCGATCTGTCGAGGACCTCGTCGCTGATCTACTCTCGGATGATCTGGAGCGACTCAAACCAATCGCGCAGGTGTGGCGCCACGGGTTTGACCTCAAAGAGTTCGATCCTGAACTCCAAGTCTCGTTTGGCCCGTTCAAGGTTGCGGAGGTAGGAGAGAAGGGCCAGGTTCGGCTCGTCGCTAATGAGCATTACTACGGGGACGCTCCGCAGACAGCAGCAATGGTGGTGTGGCCTGGTTCCGTAGATTCTGCGGAGCTAGCAGCATCCAAGGCGATGAAGATCGGCGACCTGCGGCAGTTGCAACCACAGTGGTACGACGAGGACGCAGAAGGCAATCGATTGGATGTGAAAACGGCCATCGGTGAGCTCACCGAGATGTTGACCCTGCCGGAGGTTGGTTTTTGGGCGGATCCGGAGAACCGGAAGGCACTTGCACGTTGCATCGATCCTCGCGCTGTTGCCGCCGCTTCAAGTGAGAAGGCCGGGGTTGAAGTGCCAGTTGCACCGTTGCATGTCATTCAGCACACCGATCCGTTGGCTCAGCGTATGGCAGATATCGCTGCTCCGCTTTTGGACGTGAATATCCAGGAAGCTTCCGCACTTCGGGGTTCCACGTTGCGTATCGGTTACGTGTATCCGGACGACCGTTGGGCCGCGATGGTGGAATCGATGCGCCGCACCTGCGAGCCAGCAGGAATTACGATCATCGACGTCACAGGCGAGGGGAAGACGCTCGCTGACCTGCCTCACGTGGAGTACGACGAGTGGCGCAACGAATCCGTGCATGACGGCGAAGCCGACGCTATCTTGCGAGTCGTTGACCCGATGAGCGAGTACCCAGCGGCCAACAATCGCGCCCAGGATTTGGGGGCGTTGCGTGCCCAGGAGGGGCATCTGTGGAAGACGCTGCCATCGATTCCGCTGGCCGCACAACCCCGAACCTTTGTCGTCGATAATGCAGTGCGCAACGTGGTGCCGTATACAGGACTTTCCGGCATTGGCTGGAACATGGACAGATGGTCCAACTGACCAAACTTAATTCCCGACCCTAAAAACCCGATAAACCTGACCAGGAGACGATCCGAAATCATGTCGCCCACCCCGTCGATCAGCCCGCATGGCGGTCAGCCTTACGCTTCCGCTCTTGAGGCACTGCAGGACAAGATTCGCCGCGTTCCGGATTTTCCGGAGCCGGGAGTGCTGTTCGAGGACCTGACTCCGGTGCTTGCCGACCCAGCCGCGCTCAACGTGGTCATTGCAGAGATGGCCGAGGCGAGCAAGGAGCTCGGCGCCGATCTCGTCGGCGGTCTTGATGCCCGAGGGTTTTTGCTCGGCTCCGCTGTGGCGTACGAGATGGGCACCGGCATCCTTGCGATTCGCAAGAAGGGCAAGTTGCCGCCACCGGTGATTACCCAGGAGTGCACCACGGAGTACAGCTCCGCTGCGCTGGAGATCCCCGCTAATGGGGTGGATATCTCTGGCAAGAGCATTGTGCTTGTCGACGACGTCCTGGCTACCGGCGGGACGTTGATCGCGGCGCGCGACTTGATTGAGCGCGCCGGCGGGCGAGTTGCCGGCTACGTCGTCGTCTTGGAAGTCCCGGGACTTGGAGGGCGCGAGCGACTCGACGGCGCTCCGCTTGTGGTTTTGGGGAAAGAAGAAAACTAGCCGGGTAGTATCACAGACTTAGTACCTGCTGACAGTGGAGGAGTCCTGACATGACAGATAAACCAGTCAAACGGTCGGGCCCGACCGTGCGCAGTGTCTCCGCCAGGTTGGCCCGCTCTCTTACGGGAGGTGGGCGTCCGCGAACGAACCCAGTGCTCGATCCGCTGTTGTCGATTCACCACAAGTATCACCCGAAGGCTGACGTAGAGCAGCTTGGATTTGCATACGAAACGGCAGAGCGGTTGCACGAGGGTGTGTTCCGCAAGTCAGGTGATCCCTACATCACCCACCCGCTCGCCGTCGCAACGATTTGTGCCGAGATTGGTATGGATACCACCACGCTGGTGGCGGCTCTGCTCCATGACACGGTAGAGGACACCGACTACTCACTTGATGAGCTCACCCGTGATTTTGGCCCTGAAGTGGCCAAACTTGTCAATGGCGTGACCAAACTGGACAAGGTCGCGCTCGGCGCCGCCGCAGAAGCGGAAACGATCCGCAAAATGATCGTTGCTATGTCCGAGGATCCTCGCGTACTGGTGATTAAGGTCGCGGACCGATTGCACAACATGCGCACAATGCGTTTCTTGCCGCCGGAGAAGCAGGCGAAGAAGGCGCAGGAGACGCTCGACGTCATCGCACCGTTGGCGCACCGCTTGGGTATGGCGACGGTGAAGTGGGAGCTAGAAGATCTCGCGTTCGCTATTTTGCAGCCGAAAAAATACGAGGAAATTGTGCGTCTTGTGGCGGATCACGCTCCGTCACGCGACCGTGCCCTGCGCGAGATCACTACCGATCTGCAGCGCGAGCTGAGCACGAATGGCATCCAGGCTGAGGTCATGGGCCGTCCGAAGCACTACTGGTCGATCTATCAGAAGATGGCTGTGCGCGGTCACGACTTCGCGGAGATCTTCGATCTGGTCGGTATCCGTGTTCTGGTGGATACGGTGTATGACTGCTACGCCGCTGTTGGTGTGGTCCACTCGCTGTATTCGCCGATGCCGGGCAGGTTCAAGGACTACATTTCCAACCCGCGTTTCGGTGTCTACCAGTCGCTGCATACGACGGTGATGACGACGACCGGTCGCCCCCTTGAAGTGCAGGTGCGTACACACGAGATGCACTACAACGCCGAATACGGTGTGGCTGCCCACTGGCGTTACAAAGAGACGAAGGGCTCCCACAAGGGCGATCAGGCCGAGGTCGACCAGATGGCGTGGATGCGTCAGTTGCTTGACTGGCAGAAGGAAGCCGCGGACCCGAATGAGTTTTTGGACTCGTTGCGTTACGACCTGACAAGCCAGCAGATTTTCGCGTTCACTCCGAAGGGCGATGTAGTGGATTTGCCGGCAGGCTCTACTCCGGTCGATTTCGCCTACGCCGTGCACACTGAAGTTGGCCACCGCTGCATTGGTGCGAAGGTTAACGGCAAGTTGGTCACCCTAGAAACCGAGCTGAAGTCCGGCGACAGGGTAGAGATCTTTACCTCCAAGGACCAAAACGCTGGGCCGACGCGCGATTGGCAGGACTTTGTTGTCTCCCCGCGCGCGAAGGCGAAGATTCGACAGTGGTTTGCCAAGGAACGTCGCGAGGAGCAGCTCGACGCGGGTCGCGATGCCCTGGCTGCTGAGGTGCAGCGTGGCGGGCTGCCGTTGCACAGGCTGTTCACCAACGAGTCGATGCGCCAGGTAGCAACGCGTTTGCACTACCAGGACGTTGATGCGCTGTATACGGCTATCGGCGCGGGAACAGTGTCTGCAGCGCACGTCGCGCACTTGCTCATGGACATGTTCGGCGGCGACGATGACGCCGTAGACGCCCTCACAGCGCGTACCCCTGTTTCTGCACTTGTTCGCCCGCAAACAACCGGTGACGGCCCTGCGATCCTGGTTGAGGGCAGCCCGGATGTGATGGCGAAGTTGGCGAAATGCTGCCAACCCGTCCCCGGCGATGCCATCTTCGGGTTTGTCACCCGTGGTGGGGGAGTTTCCGTGCACCGGACTGACTGCACGAACGCGACCAAACTTAACGACGAGCCAGAGCGTCTCGTCGAAGTGTCATGGTCCGCCCCCGGTGGCACCAAGAGTGCGTCACGCGCGACGATTCAGCTGGAAGCACTCGACCGCAATGGTCTGCTTACCGAGACCACCGGGGTGCTCTCCGAGGCGAAACTCCCAATCCTCGCGATGTCGTCTCAAGCAGGGGAGGACCGAGTGGCGACGATCCGACTGACCATTGAGGTGTCAGACATCAAACAACTCGGCTCGATCATGAACCAGATTCGCAACATTGAAGGTGTGTTCGACGTCTACAGAGTGACTGCGTAACCTAAGCTCGTTCGAGACCTGTTCAACGTTGCGTTGATAGGAAGGTTGCGATGCGGTTCAAACGGGTCACCCTTGCACAAAAGTTGACAGGGGATGCGTCTCTTGTGCGACTGCTTTCCTCATTGGCAATGCGAGCGAGTGCGGATACGTATCCGCTTCGTAATGTTGCGGCTTGCGTTGTTGAAGACGGAAAGGCCAACTTTGCTGGGCTCGGGGCGGATGAGCACGCTGAGTTCGAGATTGCCTCGATAACCAAGACGTTCAATGCCGAGCTGCTCGAGCAAGCCATTACCAAGGGGTTGGTTGACACCGATACAACGGTCGGAGATGTGCTTGGGCAGCGTGTGCGAGGTAACGCATTAGCAGATGTGACGCTGGCTGAATTGGCGAACCACACCTCGGGCTTGCCACGAACCGGCAAGCAACGACTGCGAAACATTGCACGAGCACTACTCGGCTTGAATCCTGACGTAGGAGTCACATCCGAGGATGTCATCGAGCAGGCACTGTCAGCGACACTGCGAGAGCGTGGCGTGGAGGAATATTCTAACCTCGGCCACGACTTGCTCGGGTTTCTACTGGCCAGGGTTTCCACCACGACCTACCCGACGTTGATCAAAGAGTGGGTGCTCGACCCGTTGGGGATGACGGAGACTTACGTCGCTTTGCCTGGAACAGTCGGACCGGATAGACCCAGGGGAGTCTCCGCACTCGGTCTACCTGTTCAAGCTTGGGAGATGGACGGCACAGCTCCATCCGGCGGCCTGCGTTCGACCACCTCGGACATGGCGAAGTACGCCATGCATATCCTTGAGCGTCGCAGTACGCGATTTACGTGGGCGAACATTAAGGGCACGGAACTGTACTGGCATAACGGTGCAACGCGGGGATTCTCCTCGATGCTGCTGCTGGACTTAAGCACTCAGCGTGCATCGTTTGTCACGACGGATTCGTATGCAGACATTGAATGGATTGCGTTTGAACTCATAGGCCTGCATGACCCAGCGCGAGAGAAATGACCACGAAACAGAAAAGCGTCTCCGGCGAGAAACCGGAGACGCTTTTCGCAGTGACGCGTTTTAGCGCATGAACTTCATGGCAACCGTAGCCACCTGGCTCAGGATGCCGATGATCGCGGTGACAACTGCGAGCCAATCCTGGATCTCGGACGGGCTCATGTCGCGGATGGACGAGCCCTCTTCGTTGGACGAAGATCCATTGTCGTTAGTGGTGTTGGTGGTGTCATCGCCGACGACGGTCGGCGCAGCCTCAGCCACACCTGCACCGGTGAAAGCGACTGCGGTGACGGTAGCGGCTGCAACAAGGCTGGTGCGAGTCTTCATGAGGGTCCTCACTGAAAAAGGTTTGAAACGGAATCTCTGCAGGATGCTATCGCCTGCGAGGGTTGCGTGCAATAGCGATATGTATGTGAGTGCTACTTCACGCTTGCTGCGGTGATACGCACTTCCTCGGCCGGTGCGCCGTCAGTCCCGCCGCCTTCAACGCCCTTTTCGGCGATCTTGTCCAGGGTGGCAAGGCCCTCGTCGTCAATCGTGCCGAAGTAGGTGTACAGCGGCGGCAGGACCGAGTCGCCGTAGTTTAGGAAGAACTGGGAGCCGTTGGTGTCCGCGCCGGCGTTAGCCATGGCGATCGTGCCACGGTCATAGCGCTTAGGCTCGTTTTGCAGCATCATCTGCAGGGTTTGGTTCTTGGTAGCCTCATCCATATCGGCTGGTAGGTCGAAACCTTCGGTGTCGATGCCGTCGAGTGCCTCGTCAGTGGGAAGCTCGTTGGCGAACTGGAAGCCAGGGCCACCCGCACCGGTGCCATCCGGGTCGCCACACTGCAGCACCTTCAGCCCGTCGGCAGTGGTCAGACGGTGGCAGACCGTGTCGTTGAAGTATCCCTCGGAGGTCAGGTACTCGATGGCGTTGACCGTGCACGGGGAAGCTGCGCGATCGAGCGTCATACCGATCGGACCCTGGTTGGTCTCGAGCTCGACGGTGACGGTGCCTTCGGTGGACACGTTCTCGGTCGGCGGGGTGCCAGCGCGCAGCTCAGCGCCGTCCTCGTTTTCATAGGTGCACGAGACGGTAGCCGGCAAGGCCTTCTCGCGCTTCGTAGCAATCGGCGCGAAGGTGGAAGCGTCGAATTCTTCCTGTTCCGCGTTGTCAGTCTCCGAAGCGGCGGAGGTATCGTCAGTTGCTAGATTGTCCTCGTCGCCCTGGTTGGCTGCGACGTAGATGCCGCCACCAATCAGCGCGATGGCAACGGCGGAAAGCGCTGCGACAGACCACGGGCGGGACTTTTCCTTGCGGTCGCGGGAATCGAGTTCCCGTTCCAGATTGGACAGGGCCTCTTTGCCACGCTGTTCGTTGCTAGCCACTGGCGATGCACCTCTTCGAGTATCGGGGAAAGCGCGTGCGTGATGTCGTCGAAAAGCACGCGCGCATTGAACGGTGCAAAAGCCTAGCAGGGCTAATCGCAACAGCGGTGGAAAGACCACAGCGACAAGTGCGCCCGCACAGGGGAGAGGTTGGTTAGACTAAGGCCTCGTGAGTGAGAATCAAGCCGAGCAGTTCCAAAAACTTTCCGCACCGAAAGGCGTGCCCGATTATGTGCCGCCCGCCTCGAGTGCGTTCATCCATGTCCGCGACGAGTTCGCGCGCCAGGCACGGATCGCTGGCTACCAACACATTGAGCTGCCGGTGTTCGAAGACACCACCTTGTTTGCCCGCGGCGTCGGTGAATCTACTGACGTAGTGAGCAAGGAGATGTACACCTTCGAGGACCGCGGTGGCCGTTCGGTAACGCTGCGTCCCGAGGGCACCGCCGGCGTCATGCGCTCCTTCATCGAGCACAACATGGACCGCGGTTACCTGCCCGTGAAGCTCAACTACTACGGACCGTTCTTCCGCTATGAGCGCCCGCAGGCCGGACGCTACCGTCAGCTGCAGCAGGTGGGCGTGGAAGCCATTGGTGTCGACGATCCGCTGCTCGACGCCGAGGTGATCGCCTTGGCAGACCGCAGCTACCGTGCGATCGGCCTGAGCGGTTTCCGTCTGGAGATCACCAGCCTCGGCGACAAGAATTGCCGCCCGGCCTACCGCGAGAAGCTGCAGAAGTTCCTGTTTGATCTCCCACTCGACGAGGAAACTCGCCACCGTGCTGAGATCAACCCACTTCGAGTGCTCGACGACAAGCGTGAGGCGGTCCGAGAGATGACCGCCGATGCGCCGTTGATGCTGGATCACCTTTGCGACGAATGCCGTGCCCACTTCGAGGCCGTCACCGCAGCGCCTGTCTCTTATACACATCTCCGAGCCC
>ERZ1031299.55-NODE-55-length-14005-cov-4.887168_pt1 | contig 14005 bp, 14 predicted proteins | sample MGYA00518214_ERZ1031299 | MGnify/ENA primary metagenome ERZ1031299 (study PRJEB33718, sample SAMN03159825) | human skin metagenome | collected 2014-02-25 | study: EMG produced TPA metagenomics assembly of the PRJNA266117 data set (Human skin bacterial metagenome and... | reverse complement strand
GCTAAACCTGCCAGCGCGCACGTGCGCGATGGAGCTCGACCTGACTGCGATCCCGCTGGAGGAGCGTCTTCCGGCGCCGCGCCTGTCGTCGTTCCCGCTGTTGCACCAGGACATCGCGCTCGTCGTCGATGAGGAAGTTCCGGCTGAAGACGTCCGTCGCACTCTCGTTGAGGGCGCAGGTGAGCTTGTCGAGGACGTAACGCTTTTCGACGTCTACCGTTCGGAATCCCTCGGCGAGGGCAAGAAGTCTCTCGCATTCGGCCTGGCCTTCCGTGCGCCCGATCGCACGCTGAAGGAAGAGGAAGGCTCGGAGGCTCGCCTCAAGGCAGCCGAGTTGGCTAAGGAGCGCTTCGGCGCAGAAATGCGCGGGTAAATATTAATCCGTGAATAACTTACGGCGCACTGCATAACTGATACACTGTCCGCTATGTCAGAAAGTGTGATCAAGGTTGCGGTCGCCGGAGCCACCGGGTATGCGGGCGGTGAGATCCTCCGCCTGCTACTCGGCCACCCCGCCTACCTTGCGGGTTCGCTTCAGATCGGTGCTCTTACCGGAGCATCGAACGCTGGCCAGCAGGTCGGCAATCTAATGCCTCATCTGCCGGAACTTGCAGATCGGGTCATTGAGCCAACAACAATCGATGTGCTTGCTGGCCACGATGTTGTGTTCCTCGGCTTGCCGCACGGCCATTCCGCCGAGATCGGTCAGGCGCTCGGCGAGGACGTCGTCGTGATTGACTGCGCTGCAGATTTTCGGTTGCGCGATGCCGAGCAATGGACGCGTTTCTACGGCTCTGAGCATGCAGGATCTTGGCCTTACGGGCTTCCCGAACTGCCGGGTCAGCGGGCCGCCCTGCAGGGGGCAAACCGTGTCGCTGTCCCGGGGTGTTTCCCCACTGGGGCAACGCTTGCGGCCTGGCCGGCACTCGAATCGGGGCTCGTGGAGCCTGACCTGACCATTGTCGCCGTTTCCGGTGTCTCAGGTGCTGGCAAGAAGGCGAATGTGGATCTCCTCGGCGCGGAAACGATGGGCTCCTTGAAAGCCTATGGCGTCGGCGGGACGCACCGGCACACACCAGAGATCCAACAAAGCCTTGAGTCGGTTGCTGGCACCAGCGTTGCCGTGAGCTTTACCCCGGTACTAGCACCGCTGCCGCGCGGGATTCTCACCACAGTGACCGCACCATTGGCGCAGGGCGTTACAGCAGAGGCGGTAAAAAGCGCGTACGAACAGGCGTACCAGGGAGAACAGTTTGTCAGGCTGCTTCCGGCAGGCTCGCAGCCGCAAACCCAGCATGTCGTGGGCGCGAACATGTGTGCCGTGCAGGTTGAAGTGGACGAGCACGCCGGCAAGTTGGTGGCGACGAGTGCCATCGACAACCTGACCAAGGGCACTGGTGGTGCCGCTGTGCAATGCATGAACCTTGCACTCGGGTGGGACGAAGGGGCAGGACTATCGCGAGCTGCGGTGGCTCCGTAACCGCCACTTCACAACGACTCTCCACCCCTGTTGAAAGGAAAACGAACAATTCATGACCACCACCGGAGTAACCGCGCCGAAGGGCTTTAGCGCTGCAGGTATCAGCGCCGGGATCAAGGCGTCTGGCAACCGTGATCTCGCATTGGTTGTCAACGAAGGCCCGGAGTTCGCTGGTGCAGCCGTATTTACTCGGAACAAAGTGTTTGCAGCGCCAGTGAAAGTGAGCCGTGAGACTGCAGCTGGCGGCACCATTAAGGCTCTGATTGTGAACTCGGGAAACGCGAACGCGTGTACCGGCGCACAAGGATACGAAGACGCAAAGGCCATGCAGCGCCTTACCGCAGAAGGCATCGGGGTCGACCCAGCCCACGTTGCGGTCTGCTCGACGGGGCTGATCGGCGACACACTTCCGATGGACAAGGTGGAAGCCGGTATCGGTGTCGCAGTCAAGCAACTCGGCGATGATGGAGCGGGTGCTGCAGATGCGATTCGGACGACAGATACGGTGGCGAAGGAAGTCGTCGTCAAGGGCGACGGCTGGACTGTGGGAGCGATGGGAAAGGGCGCCGGCATGATGGCGCCGTCGCTGGCGACGATGCTTGTCTGCATCACCACCGACGCAAAGGCTGACAGCGCCACGTTGCAGGCTGCGCTCGAGCAAGCCTGTGCCACGACGTTCAACACGTTGGATATTGATGGCTCGACTTCCACCAACGACACGGTCGTCGCAATGGCAAGCGGTGCCAGTGGCGTGACCCCAACGCAAGCAGAACTCAACGCCGCAGTGCACGAAGCGTGCGCGAAGCTAGCGGCGATGATGCAGTCGGATGCGGAAGGCGTGACCAAGCGTGTCGCGATCACCGTCCAAGGAGCGCTCGACGATGCACAAGCGCTCAACGCAGCGCGCGCGATCGGCCGCGACAGCCTGGTCAAGACTGCGATGTTCGGCTCCGATCCGAACTGGGACCGCGTGCTGGCAGCCGTAGGTATGGCCGATGCCGAGATGGATGCGGAGAACATCTCCGTAACCTTCAACGGTCAGACCGTTTGCGAGCAGTCGACCGGCGCACCGGGCGCCCGCGACGTTGACTTGAGCGGAGCCGACATCGACGTTGTTGTGGACCTGGGCACCGGGGGAGCGGGCAGCGCAACCGTGCGCACAACCGACCTCTCGCACGCCTACGTCGAGATCAATTCCGCGTACTCGAGCTAGGAGGTGGGTGAGTTGATGCCTAATCTAACGAGTGAACAGCGCGCCACCGTCCTTGCCGAAGCACTGCCGTGGCTGCAGCACTACCGCGACAAGATTGTGGTGGTGAAGTACGGCGGTAACGCCATGATTGATGAAGACCTCAAGGCGGCGTTCGCCGCAGACATGGTGTTTCTGCGCACTGTGGGCGCAAAGCCCGTGGTCGTACATGGCGGCGGGCCGCAGATCAGCGCGATGCTCAAGCGTTTGGGCCTCGACGGCGGCGAATTTATCGGCGGGTTCCGTGTCACCACGCCGGAAATCCTGGATGTCGTGCGCATGGTGCTGTTTGGGCAAGTGGGCCGAGATCTTCTGGGCAAGATCAATTCCCACGGCCCGTACGCGGTAGGCACCTCAGGAGAGGATGCCGGCTTGTTCACGGCCAAGCGCCGCCAGGTCGAAGTGGAAGGTGAGCTCGTCGATATCGGGCTGGTCGGCACCATCACCGACGTGAATCCGGCAGCGGTGATGGACATCATCGACGCCGGCCGTATCCCGGTCGTCTCTGGCATCGCTCCGGGCGAAAACGGCGAGGTCTACAACATCAACGCTGACGAAGCCGCGGGTGCGCTGGCAGCTGCGATCGGCGCGGAACGCCTCGTAGTTCTCACGAACGTGGAGGGGCTCTACACCGATTGGCCAAACCGCGATTCGCTGCTGTCCAAGATTGAGGCAGCCGAGCTCGAGAAGATGCTGCCTGGCCTTGATACCGGGATGATCCCGAAGATGGAAGCTTGCCTGACCGCGGTCCAGGGCGGGGTGAAAGCGGCACACGTTATTGATGGTCGTGTGGCCCACTCAGTGCTTCTCGAACTACTGACCATGGGTGGTGTGGGCACGATGGTGCTTCCAGACGATTACGACCGCACCCACTACCCAGACGGCACAATCTTTAGGAAGGATGAGGCATGAGCAACTTCGCTACACGCTGGTCGGAGTCACTGCTAGACACGTACCCAGCCCCGCCGGTTGAACTCGTCTCTGGCGATGGCGCTACCGTCACCGATGCCGACGGGAAAACGTACATCGACATGCTCGCAGGCATCGCCGTGAACGCGTTGGGACATGCCAACCCAGCCATCGTGCAGGCGGTGTCGCAGCAGGTGGCTACTCTCGGCCACGTATCTAACCTGTTTGGTTCCCATCCGGTGGTTGAAGTAGCGGAGAAGCTGCGCGCACGCGTCGGCGACGAGACCGCCCGTGTGTTTTTCAGTAACTCCGGCGCAGAGGCCAATGAGGCCGCGTTTAAGCTTGCCCGTCTCACTGGTCGGGGGCGCATCCTCGCAGCCGAGCATGGTTTCCACGGCCGCACCATGGGCTCGCTTGCGCTGACCGGACAGCCAGAGAAGCAGGCCCCGTTCGCGCCATTGCCCGCCGGCGTGGAGTTCTACCCGTATGGCGACATTGATGCGCTGACGGCTCTGGTTGAGCAGAACCCTACCGATACTGCCGTCATCATCTTGGAGCCGATTCAGGGCGAAACCGGCGTCATCCCGGCGCCCGAAGGCTTCTTGCAGGCGGTGCGCTCGCTTTGCGACGAGCACGGCATCCTCTTCATCACCGACGAGGTCCAAACCGGAGTCGGCCGCACCGGCACCTTCTTCGCCTTCGAAGACGCAGGGGTCGTGCCGGATGTCATCACCATGGCCAAAGGTCTCGGCGGGGGACTGCCCATCGGCGCGACGATAGCCCGCGGTAAAGCCGCGACACTGTTCACTCCGGGCAGCCACGGCACAACCTTCGGTGGCAACCCCGTCGCGTGTGCTGCGGCCAACGCGGTGCTGGACACTATTGACGATGGGTTCCTGGCCGATGTTCGTCGCAAAGCAGCAGTGCTTATCGACGAAACCACGGACGTTCCCGGCGTCGCGGAAGTGCGCGGTCGGGGACTCATGCTGGGCGTTGTGCTGGAGCAACCGGTTGCGAAGCTCGTCGTCAAGCATGGGCTCGAACACGGTGTCATTCTGAACGCGCCGTCCGACACCGTCATCCGACTCACCCCACCCCTGGTAATTAGCGACAACGAGATCCAGCAGGCGGTTGAGCGTCTCGCAGCCGCAATCGCACAAGCCGCAGAAAGGAACTAGACCAATGGCTCGTCATTTTCTCGCAGACGACGATCTCACCCCGGCCGAACAAGCCGAAGTTCTTGCACTCGCAGCGGAGCTAAAGAAAGCACCGCTGTCGCACCGGCCGTTGGAAGGGCCGCTTTCGGTGGCAGTGCTGTTTGATAAGACCTCGACGCGTACGCGGTTCTCATTCGACGCTGGTATTGCGCAGCTTGGCGGCCAGGCGATTGTTACTGAAACTGGGCACGCACAGATGGGCAAGGGCGAATCCTTCCAGGACACCGGCGCCGTACTGTCCCGCTACGTGCAGGCAATTGTGTGGCGCACCTACGATCACCAGAACCTCGTGGACATGGCCGAGGCAGCCACCGTTCCTGTGGTCAACGCACTTACCGACGACCTGCACCCGTGCCAGATCCTGGCGGACCTGCAAACCATCGTCGAGGAGTTCTGTCCCGAGGAAGGCGCCGCTGGTCTGAAGGGACTGAAGGCGGTGTATCTCGGCGACGGCGACAACAACATGGCCAACTCGTACCTGATCGGTTTCGCGACTGCGGGGATGGACATCACTGTCATCGCACCGAAGGAATTCCAGCCGCGTGCGGAGTTTGTGGAGCGTGCCGAGAAGCGCGCAGCAGAAACCGGCGCCCAAGTCACTGTGACTGATGACGTTGCAGCTGCGGAAGGCGCAAACGTAGTGATCACCGACACGTGGATCTCGATGGGCATGGAAGAAGACGGCAAGGATCGCCGCACACCGTTCCTGCCCTACCAGGTTGATTCGGACCTGATGGCGCGCGCGGCAAAGGATGCAATATTCTTGCATTGCCTTCCCGCGTACCGCGGGAACGAGGTCGCCGCAGAGGTCATTGATGGCCCGCAGTCGCGCGTCTTCGACGAGGCTGAAAACCGTTTACATGCGCAGAAAGCGTTGCTGACCTGGCTTCTGGAGCACCAATAATGTCCCAACCTGTATCCCGTACCGCACGCCAAGCACGGATCCTCGAGTTGCTTGAGCAGACCCGTGTTTCCTCGCAGATTCAGCTGTCGGAGCTGCTGCTGGCAGAAGGCATCGACATCACACAGGCGACCCTGTCGAGGGACTTGGACGAACTTGGTGCAAAGAAGATTCGTCCCTCCGGCGGCGGCCGTGCCTACTACACGATCAACGGCGATGCCGATGGGTTTGAAAACGCACAGACTGGCCCCCGTGAGAAGCTCCGCCGCATGATCGACGAGTTGGTCGTATCCGCGGATGGCGCGGGTCAACTTGCGCTGCTGCGCACGCCCCCAGGTGCGGCGCAGTACCTGGCCAGTTACATTGACCGCGTAGGCCTCGACCAGGTTGTTGGCTGCATTGCCGGCGACGACACAATTTTTGTTCTTGCACGCGAACCGCTGACCGGCGCTGAACTCGCCGTGGAACTCTTTGGCGGACACGCCCGGGGCAGCGACTAAAAAGTTTTACCCTGCAGGTAACCTCATACTATTCATGAAATCTTTTGAAGGAGAATCGTTCTACCATGACTAATCGCGTTGTTCTTGCATATTCAGGCGGTTTGGACACGTCCGTTGCTATCCCGTACCTGGCTGAAATGACCGGCGGTGAAGTGATCGCGGTCTCCCTCGACCTTGGACAGGGCGGCGAGGACATGGAATCAGTGCGCCAGCGCGCATTGGACTGCGGTGCAGTGGAGTCCATTGTTGTGGACGCCAAGGATGAGTTCGCCGAGGAGTATTGCCTGCCCACCATCAAGGCAAACGGTATGTACCAGGGCGAGTACCCGCTGGTTTCCGCGATTTCGCGCCCGCTGATTGTCAAGCATCTCGTTGAGGCTGGTCACAAGTACGGCGGCACCCACGTCGCCCACGGCTGCACCGGCAAGGGCAACGACCAGGTCCGCTTCGAGGTCGGCTTTGTCAACCAGGACCCGGACCTGGAGATCATTGCTCCGGCCCGCGACTACGCATGGACCCGCGACAAGGCCATCGAGTACGCAGAGGGCAAGAACTTGCCGATTGAGCAGTCTGCCGCGTCGCCGTTCTCCATCGACCAGAACGTGTGGGGCCGCGCAGTTGAGACCGGCTTCCTTGAGGATCTGTGGAACCCGCCGACAAAGGACCTCTACGCCTACACCGAGGACCCGGCGCTCGGCAACGCTCCGGACGAGGTCATCATCTCCTTCGAGTCCGGCAAGCCGGTGGCTATCGACGGCCGTAAGGTCACGGTCCTCGAAGCAATCGAAGAGATGAACCGTCGCGCAGGTGCCCAGGGTGTTGGCCGTCTCGACATGGTTGAGGACCGTCTGGTTGGCATCAAGTCCCGCGAGGTCTACGAAGCGCCGGGCGCCGTCGCGCTGATCACCGCTCACAAGGCTCTTGAGGACGTCACCGTTGAGCGCGAGTTGGCTCGCTACAAGCGTCTTATCGATGCACGCTGGTCCGAGGAGGTGTACGACGGCCTCTGGTTCGGCCCGCTGAAGCGCTCCCTGGATGCGTTCATCGAGTCCACCCAGGAGCACGTCACCGGCGATATCCGCATGGTCCTGCACGCTGGCCAGATCACGGTCAACGGCCGTCGTTCCAACCACTCGCTGTACGACTTCAACCTGGCTACCTACGACACCGGCGATACCTTCGACCAGACCCTGGCCAAGGGCTTCGTGCGTTTGCACGGTCTGTCCTCCCAGATCGCGAACAAGCGCGACCGCGAGGCCGGCAAGTAAATGGAGCAGCACAAGACAAACGAAGGTGCGCTCTGGGGCGGTCGTTTTTCCGGCGGCCCGTCGGAAGCCATGTTCGCCCTGTCCGTGTCTACCCATTTTGACTGGGTGCTTGCGCCATACGATGTGCTCGCATCCAAGGCACACGCGAAGGTGCTGAACAAGGCAGGTTTGCTTAGCGACGACGACCTTGCCGTCATGCTCGACGGCCTGGACCAACTCGGCCGCGACGTTGCCGACGGCTCGTTCGGTCCGCTGCCGACCGATGAGGATGTCCATGGTGCGATGGAGCGTGGACTCATCGACTGTGTCGGGCCCGAAATCGGTGGTCGCCTGCGTGCGGGACGCTCCCGCAACGACCAGGTTGCGGCCATGTTCCGGATGTGGCTGCGCGATGCCCTGCGGGGTGTCGCACTCGATGTCAGCGATCTGATCGACGCGATCGTCGCACAGGCGGAAGCTCACCCGGATGCGATCATGCCTGGCAAGACCCACTTCCAGGCAGCACAGCCGATCCTGCTTGCGCACTCGCTGTTGGCTCATGCCCAGCCGCTGCTGCGAGACCTGGACCGGATCAAGGATGCCGACAAGCGACTGGCAGTCTCGCCGTACGGTTCCGGAGCGCTGGCTGGTTCGTCGCTGCACCTCGACCCAGAGGCGATCGCAGAGGAGCTTGGTTTCGATTCTGCAACCGACAACTCGCTCGACGGCACCTCCTCGCGCGACTTTGCTGCAGAATCCGCGTACGTCCTGGCACAGATTGCGATTGATATCTCTCGTTTCGCCGAGGAGATCATCGCGTGGTCCACGCCAGAGTTCGGCTACGTCACGCTGCATGACGCGTGGTCGACCGGCTCGTCGATCATGCCGCAGAAGAAGAACCCGGACGTTCCGGAACTTGCCCGCGGCAAGGCTGGTCGCTTGATCGGTAACCTTTCCGGTTTGCTCGCCACGCTGAAGGCTATGCCGCTGGCGTACAACCGTGACCTTCAGGAAGACAAGGAGCCGTTGGTCGACTCGGTCACGCAGCTCTCCATCCTCCTGCCGGCGTTCACTGGACTGGTTTCCACGTTGACGTTCCATGAAGACCGCATGCGCGAACTGGCTCCTGCAGGGTTCACATTGGCCACCGACCTGGCCGAATGGATGGTGCGCCAGGGCGTTCCATTCCGTGAAGCACACGAGGCTTCGGGCGCCTGCGTTCGCATTGCAGAATCCCGTGGTGTCGATCTCGTGGATCTGACGGATGAGGAGCTAGCGGGCGTCGATAAGCGTCTGCTCCCCGAAGTGCGCGAGGTACTTACTGTCGATGGGGCGGTCGCATCCCGCGATACCCGCGGCGGTACTGCGAAACCGCGTGTGGTGGAGCAGCGGGAGCGTGTGCGCGAAGCGAACAAGGCTGCGCGCCAGTGGGCAGAGCAACCAGTACGGAAGAAGTAAATACACGTTCGCAGAGCGCAGTTCAGAGTTTCCCTTTAGCATTGGGATATGGATGCGCCAAATACCTATGAAGCCAAGCCCCGGGGACGGTCAGTCTCCGTGGTGCTTGGCCTCATTTTTATTGCAGTGGTCATCGCCGCAGTCGCGCTAGGCCGGGGGCTTCTTCCCTTTGGCAGTGACAGCGACGAAAAAGGCAGCGGCGATGAATCAAATCGCCAGTCGCATGGAGACGTGCAGCAACTCCACGGAGTGATCGGCTCTGAAAAGCGGGCTTTTTTGAAGACCCCAAGGTCAAGGACAGACTTGCAGCGTTGGGCTACAGCGTCAGCGTGACAACAGCGGGGTCCCGCCAGATAGCTACCACCACGGATATTGCCGCACAAGATTTCGTTTTCCCGTCTTCCGGGCCTGCCACGCAAAAGGTGCGCGAGCAGGGCAGTGGCTACTCGGTGGATTTCCCGTTCTTCTCCCCGATGGCGGTAGCGAGCTGGAAGCCGATTGCGGATCTACTGGTAGCTGAGGGAGTCGTGGCTGAGCAGAACGGCGCTTACACACTGGACGTGAACAAGTACATGGACTTGGCCCGCTCCGGTAAACGATGGCGCGACTTGGGGGACGCGTTTCCGTCGCCACGCAATGTACAGGTCCGCTCGACAGATATCCGCACCTCAAACTCCGCCGCGATGTATCTGTCGCTGTTGGCGTGGGAGGTAGCACAGCGAGAACCCGATCGCGCCAATGACGTTGGTTTTCTTGTCGACGAGATCGCGCCCTTCTTCACCGCGCAGGGATACAGCGAAGCCTCATCCTCTGGCCCTTTTGCGGACTACCTCAGCCAAGGCATGGGAGCGGCACCGATGGTGATGGTGTACGAAGCACAGTTCATTGGCGAGCAAATGCGAGATAATTCCCGAATCCGCGACGATATGGTGCTGCTGCAACTCAGTCCGACAGTGCTGGCTAACCACGGCATCGTCGGGGTGAGCGAGGGAGGTAAAGAACTCGGTCGTCTGCTCACCAACGACCCCGAGCTACAAAAGCTGGCCGCGTACCACGGATTCCGGCCCGCGACCTCAGGCAACCTGGCTCAAGAAATGGAGGATCGAGGGCTCGACGCGCCTGCGGATTACGTCAATTCCATCGACCCACCCTCCTACGACAGGCTTGAACAACTCATCGACGGTGTCGGTCAACGCTATGGCGGAGCACCCGCACCGGTGAAGGAGGAGGAATAATGAAACGCCTCGTCGCGGCGCTTGCTGCGTTCATGTCTCTGGTGCTCGTCGCGTGTAGTACTTCAGAAGAAGGCACTTCCAATACTTCTGATACACCCGGCGCAGGGCCCAGCAGTAATGCCGATCTGACCATTGTCGCTGCAACCGAGCTCAAAGACCTCGAAGAACTGGTTGATCGTGCAGCGAAGGAGCTCGGCTTCACCATCGACATGCAGTTCCCCGGCGGAACCTTAGAAAACTCCCAAACGCTCAAACAGGGAGGTTTCGATGGGGAAGTGGATGCCACATGGTTTGCTACGAACCGCTACGTCAACCTCATCGGCGCCTCCGACAAGTTGGACGGTGAGACAAAGATTGCCACAAGCCCCGTCGCGTTCGGTGTATGGGAGGACAGCGCAAAGCGTCTCGGATGGGACACCAAGCAGCCCACCTGGGCCGAATTTGCCGACGCTGCCGCAAGCGGCAAGTTCACGTTCGGGATGACCAACCCGCAAGCCTCGAACTCGGGTTTCTCTGCACTCGTCTCGGTGGCGACTGCGCTCGCAGACACCGGCGATGCGATTTCCCCTACTGACTTGGAGCGCGTTGGGCCACGGCTCAAGGAAATGTTCGAAGCACAATCCATGGTTTCCGGTTCTTCCGGGTGGCTGGCTGAGACGTTTGTCAACGACTCGTCCCGAGGCGATGGCATCGTCAACTACGAAGCAACACTTCACCAGCTAAAGGCCCAAGGTGTGCCTATTGAGGTTGTTGTCCCCGCCGATGGCGTGATTTCCGCAGATTACCCGTTATCGGCGCTGGCTAACCCTGCGCATGCAGACGCGCGGGATCGGGTAGAAGAGCTGTCGCGCTGGCTCCTGGACCACCAAGAGGACATCGCCCAGACCTATCGCAGGCCTGTGACCGGCGTGGATAATGTGCCGGCTGAGATAGCCGATCAACACGTCATCGAACTGCCATTTCCAGCCAACGAGGCAGTGGTCGATGAGCTGCTTTATGCCTACGACAACTCCTACCGTAAACCAGGCCGAACGACCTTTGTACTGGATACTTCCGGTTCGATGGAAGGGCAGCGGTTGGCGTCGCTGAAAAGCATCATGCACTCGCTTATCGACGGATCCGCTTCAACACTCACCGGTGACGTCTCCCTACGCGACCGGGAAACCGTCACGTTGCAAGCCTTTGATTTCGCACCACACGAACCGTTGACAGTTCGTTTCTCCCGGGAAGACCCGAAGTCTGCTGAACAACTATCTGACTTCGTCGATGGTCTCCAGGCTGAGGGCGGAACCGCGGTGTATCAGACCCTGCTGAAGGCATTGAGGAATACGGACCCGAACGGAGGTATTCCGTCGATAGTCCTGCTGAGTGACGGCGAAAGCACCGTTGCCCCAGACTATGTCGAATTCAAGAGGCAGTATGAAGCGTTGCCGGAACAGCTGCGCAACGTGCCTGTGTTCGTTATCTTGTACGGCGATGCTAATGCGATAGAGATGCAAGCACTTGCAGATCTCACCGGTGGTGAGGTGTTTGACGCGCTTGGTGGCGACCTGGCGGCTGCCTTTAAGGAGATTCGTGGATTCCAATAATTCGTCTGCGGGAAAAGCAGCCCGGTATTTCGCCTCACCCAAGAACCAGCTTGGGTTGGTGCTGGCCACCCTCGTGGTTGTGGTTCATATTGCGGTAGGTATCGGACTGTTCTGGCCGGTCGCCGCGGCGGCCGCGTATGGCGCCGGCGCGGCTCTTGCGCCGTCCCGGAAAACCAAGGAACTTCCAGCAGAACCAACCCTGCCCACGTCGCAGGTTCTCGAGAATGCGCTGCGGCAAACGACTGATCGGTTGGAATCGGCGAAGCCACCACGTCAGGTGATGATGCAGGCGCGAGCGTTTGAAAAAGCCTCCAAGTTCGTATTGTCCGAGTGGGAACACCTCGAGCCGACGCCTAAGCACCGGCAGACGATGTGGAATGTGGTCAATGTGTACTACCCGGAGGTCGTCGATACGTACCTTGATGCCCCTCAGTACCGAGACAAGTCTGCGGTGAACGTGGTCGTGGACTCTTTAACCACGCTCACTCGCGCTGCTGAGCGGGTACAGCAGGGGATTTTGGACGACAATCTGCGCGCCATGGATTCCCAAGCGCAGTTCCTGCGTCAAGAGCTCGGTGAGTTGCCCGGACTCGACGACAGCTACCACGGAGGCAACGGGTACGATCCGAAAGCATGAGTCTGGATCCGAAGCTTCTTAACGTCCTCGCGTGTCCCAAAGACAAGGGAACGCTGGAGTATGACCAAGAGCGGGAGCTGCTGGTCAACGAACGCCTCGGCATTGCCTATCGCATTGACGACGGCATCCCAGTTCTGCTCATCGACGAAGCAGAGCCATACACCTCGGCAAAGTAGAAGACGGAGAAAAACCCAATGAGCAAAAACATCATTGATGAGCTTGAGTGGCGCGGGCTGATCAACCAGTCCACGGACCTCGACGCACTGCGGAAGGAAACCGAGCAGCCGATCGTGCTGTACTGCGGCTTCGACCCGACTGGTCCATCGCTGCACGCCGGCCACCTCGTTCCGCTGCTCATGCTGCGCCGCTTCCAAGAAGCAGGCCACACACCGATCGTGCTTGCTGGTGGCGCTACTGGCATGATCGGTGACCCGCGCGACGTGGGGGAGCGTTCTATGAACTCCGCGGACACCGTCCGTGATTGGGCGGACCGGATCAGCGGCCAGCTCAAGCGCTTCGTGCACTTTGATGGCGACAATGCAGCACGCCTGGTCAACAACAACGACTGGATTAAAGACCTTGGCGTTATCGAGTTCCTGCGTGATGTGGGCAAGCACTTCTCGCTGTCCACGATGCTCGGGCGCGACACGGTGAAGCGCCGTCTGGAGAACGACGGCATTTCTTACACCGAGTTTTCCTACATGCTGCTGCAGGCGAATGACTACGTGCAGCTGCGCCGCAACCACAATTGTGTGCTGCAGGTTGGCGGCGGCGATCAGTGGGGCAACCTCGTTGCGGGCGTTGACCTGAATCGTCGTATGGACGGCGAGCAGGTTCACGCGTTGACTGTTCCGCTGGTGACGGATTCCGAAGGTAAGAAGTTCGGCAAGTCCACTGGTGGCGGCTCGCTGTGGCTGGATCCCGAGATGACCAGTCCGTACACCTGGTACCAGTACTTCGTAAACACTGCGGACGCCGATGTCATCCGTTACCTGCGTTGGTTCACCTTCCTCGACCAGGATGAACTCAACCGCCTGGAGACCGAAGTGGCGGAGCGCCCATTCAAGCGTGAAGCCCAGCGCCGCTTGGCGCAGGAGATGACCGATCTGGTCCACGGCAAGGAAGCCCGTGAGGCTGTCGAACTCGCATCGCAAGCTCTGTTCGGCCGCGCAGAACTTACTGACCTCGACGAGAAGACCCTCGCATCGGCAGTGTCTGAAACCTCTGTCTTTGAGATCCCAGCCGGCGAAACCCCGGATATCGTGGAGCTTCTCGTCGGTGCTGGTCTCGCAGAGTCAAAGGGTGCAGCCCGCCGCTCCATCAAGGAAGGTGGCGTGTACGTGAACAACGAGCGCGTCGAAGACGAGGCGTGGGCGCCGTCTGACCAGGATTTCCTCCAAGGCACATGGCTGGTCCTGCGCCGAGGCAAGAAGAACTTCGCAGGCGCTAAGCGCGCATAAGCAACTGCTTATCGACGACACCACCCAGGCAGAAACCATCATCTGCCTGGGTGTTTGTGTTGTTTGTGAGTTCGTGGTTATATCTTCATCCGTTGCTTCGAGCGGCCTTGAGGGGCTGGCGAG
>ERZ1031299.49-NODE-49-length-15320-cov-4.785391_pt1 | contig 15320 bp, 15 predicted proteins | sample MGYA00518214_ERZ1031299 | MGnify/ENA primary metagenome ERZ1031299 (study PRJEB33718, sample SAMN03159825) | human skin metagenome | collected 2014-02-25 | study: EMG produced TPA metagenomics assembly of the PRJNA266117 data set (Human skin bacterial metagenome and... | reverse complement strand
GTTGAAGTCGTCCTCGATCACAACCGGCGCTGTCCTCGCTGGCAACCCGCGCGGACGTGCTCACCCTCGGCACGTTTTCCACGCTGCTCTCCCGGGAACTCGCGGCCGGCTACGTCGTCGCCTCACCAGCAACCGCAGAAGTGCTGCGCGAGGTACGCAGCGTCCTCGGCATGCCAGTTTCTTCGGTCACCCAGCGTGCCATCGCATACTTGCTTAACGACGGCGTCGCTCGCCGCTCATCTCGCGCCGTGCATCGTGGGCTGGCACAGCGACGCAAAGTACTCAACGAGCGACTGGTTCCGTTAATCAACGGTGCCGAACTCGCGCCCGGCGATGGCGCAGACCTCACGGTGCGTTTTGACACACGAAACGAACGGGATGAGTTTGAACAACGCCTGCTCGAGGCAGGTATCGAGTCTGGTCACGAATCTGCACTGTGGACCAACAGCGGCGACGGGCTGGTGTTGAGCTTTGCCCACTTGAGTGCAACTGACTTCGACCTCGCCGTTGAGATCGTCACACGGATTGTGTGATCTCATTGACACGCCCGTTCAATAATGAATAGAGTTGTACAGGAAGTTGTACTTATCGGGGTTATTGGAGGCAAATGATGAAAGTCATGTCTTACTCGGAATCTCGTGCAAACTATGCGGAGGTTCTGAACACAGTTGTTGACGATTGCGAGGAGGTCGTCATCACCCGTTCCGGCCACGATCCGGTTGTCATTGTCTCGCTGGCGGAATACGAATCGATGAAGGAGACCTCTTATTTGCTTCAATCCCCAGCGAATGCTCGCGTACTCAAGGAGCGAATCGAACGCTTGGAAAAAGGAACGTCGGTTCAGAATGAGCTCATCGAGGAAGATAGATGATTCTGTCTTGGGACGAAGATGCCTGGGCCGAGTATGTCGAATGGCAAACCACGGACAAGCGTGTGCTCAAACGCATCAACATGCTCATCCGCGATATTCAACGCAACGGCAATCAAGGCATCGGCAAGCCTGAACCGCTCAAACATGAGCTCAGTGGCTATTGGTCCCGGAGGATTACCAGCGAGCACCGACTCGTGTACAAAATGACCGAAACCGAGATCCGAATTGCGGCTTGTCGCTACCACTACGGGGAATAGACTCCTCTACTACCCGATGACCTCGGCGGCGACGACTCGCTTGCCGTGACGGCCAGTAATACGCGCCCACTCGTCTGGGTTCGCGGTGTTCGGCATGTCTTCACTTTCGTCTTGCTCGTCGCGTACTGCTTCGCGCAGGTGATCAGCGGTGACACCCGCGGTAGATACACCTGAGAGGTGGTCCTTGATCGCAAGCTTCTTCGCGCGATCCACCACGTTGGCAATCAAAGCGCCAGAGACGAAGTCGGAGTAGTGCAGTACCTCGGCGGTGCCGTCGACGAGTTCGAGGCGCACGAAGGGGCGCGGGGCGAACAGAGCGGCAGCGGCTGCGTCGATAAGTTCTTTGCGAGGAGCCGCGAGTGGGATCTTCTTAGTGAGGTAGCGCGCGAGGATGTCCTTCGACTCCTCCTTGTTCGGCCGCGACACGCGGACCTTGATGTCGAGGCGACCCGGGCGCAGGATTGCGGGGTCGATGAGTTCCTCGCGGTTGGTCGCGCCGATGACGATGACGTTCGCGATGTCCTCCACGCCGTCGATCTCAGTCAGCAACTGCGGCACCACGGTGGTTTCCATATCTGAGGAGACACCGGAACCGCGGGTGCGGAAGATCGATTCCATCTCGTCGAAGAAGACGATGACGGGGTTGCCCTCGGAGGCGAGTTCGCGGGCGCGCTCGAAGATCAGGCGGATGCGCCGCTCGGTTTCGCCGACGAACTTGTTCAGCAGCTCGGGGCCTTTGACGTTGATGAAGTGCGCCTGTCCTCCGTCGCCAATGCGCTGCGACAACGAGTTCGCCACCGCCTTTGCAATGAGCGTCTTACCGCAACCCGGAGGACCATAGAGCAGCAGGCCCTTCGGCGGGGTGAGGTCGTACGCGGCGTAGAGCTCGGGGTGTGAAAACGGCAGCTCGACGGAGTCTTGGATCGTCTCAATCTGAGACGACAGCCCGCCGATGTCTTCATAGGTCACATCCGGGATCTCTTCGAGCGAGAGTTGGTTGACTTCGGTCTTCTCAATGCGCTCAAACGCGTAACCGGCGGACGAATTCACCAGCACCGTATCGCCTGCACGCGTGGTCTTGAGTAGCGGTTCGGCGAGCATGACCAGCGACTCCGCGCCTTGCTGGTCGGCGACCACGGCGCGATCTGTGCCGATGCGTTCCACCATCGTGGCAATCTGGCCTGTTGGGGTAAACCCGCAGGCTTCCACCACAACGGTCCCCTCACCGAGGCGCACAAGCGTGCCTGGTACAAGGGCTTGCGGCTCGACCAAGGGCGAGATTTTCAGACGCATCCGCCGACCGGACGTGTGCACCTCCGCTTCCCCATCGCGAGTACCCGGGGCAAGGTAGATGCCGTAGGTAGACGCGGGTTCGCCGAGTTCCTCGACCTTGACGTAGAGGTCATTGAGCTTGTCGCGGCTGGACTTCAGCAACTCCGCAAGCCGCTTGTTGCGCGCCCCCAAATCCTGGTTCTCGCGCTTGAGGTTGCGCAATTCGGGCCCGAAAGCATCGTCTTCAATGTGTCCAACCATGGATCCGAGCCTACCTATCGCCGATAGGACGCAAGTGCTTATCGACGAGCCTTACGCTGCGGACGCGGCGGCGTCACACCATCGGCGAGCCTGCGGGTCCAGACAAGAAACGCCGTGTGTGCGTTCATGCGGTGCTCCGGGCGGGTAGCCAGGCCATCGACCTTCCACTCACGCAGCAGGGTCTCCCAGGCGCGTGGCTCAGTGAAGCACTTCGCCTCGCGGATAGCCTCCATAATGTTCATCAGCTGTGGCACGGTGGCCACGTACGTCATGAACACACCACCTGGGATGAGCACGTTCTTCACGGTGTCGATGAAGTGCCAGGGCTCGACCATGTCCAAGATGACGCGGTCCACCTGGCCGTCGAGGTCTTCCGGGGTGACCTCGCCGAAGTCGCCGAGGCGAGGCGTCCACCACTCCGGTTCGCCGCCGAAGTATTCAGCGACGTTGTCTTTGGCAAACGCCAGGTGGTCGTCGCGAATCTCGTAGGAGTACACGTGCCCCTCGGGGCCGACCGCGCGCAGCAGCGACATGGTCAACGCGCCGGAGCCGGCACCCGCCTCCAGCACGCGTGCGCCCATGAAGATGTCACCCTCAACGAGGATCTGGGCCGCATCCTTCGGGTAGATCACCGCAGCGCCGCGCGGCATGGACAGGACGTGATCCACCAGGAGGTGGCGGAAGCAGAGGTAGTCCGAGCCCAGCGTGGACTTGACCACCGTGCCCTCGTCGGCACCGATGATGTCGTCGTGACTGACGATGCCCTTGTGGGAGTGGAACTGGCCACCCTCCTTGAGCTCGATGGTGAAGTGGCGGCGCTTCGCGTCAGTGAGCTGCACCTTGTCGCCTGGCTGGAACGGTCCCGAATACATGCCGGTAAGTATGCCCTACTGTGCGCCGGTGTAAAAAGCCGACAGTGCGCGCACGAAGTAATCCATGTCGTCCACTCCGCACAGCTCGCGCGCGGAGTGCATGGACAAAAGCGGCACACCCACATCGACCGTCGGAAGGCCTAGACGTGTCGAGGAGATCGGGCCAATCGTCGACCCGCACGGCACAGTGTTATTGCCCACAAAGGTTTGGTGCGGCACGCCGGCAGCGCGGCACGCCAGGATCCACTCGGCTTCCGTCGCTGCATTGGATGCGTAGCGCTGGTTGGCGTTGATCTTCAGCACCGGGCCCTTGTTGATCAACGGATGGTGCGTCGGATCGTGCTTGCCCGGATAGTTCGGGTGCACCGCGTGCGCCGCGTCGGCGGAAACCTGGATGGAGTTCGCGATGATTTCAGACGGATCGCCGAATGCCGCCGCAACCTTGGTCAGGACGCGCTCTAGCATCGGGCCACCGGCTCCGGCGGTGGATGCAGAGCCCACCTCCTCGTGGTTAAACGCCGCAAGCACCAGGATGTCCTGGGCATTGTCCTTGGCTGCGAGCATCGCCTCGAGCGACGCCCACACACTGGTCAGGTTATCCAGGCGACCAGCGGCCAGAAGATCACCGATGACCTCGCCCCGCTGTGCGTCCGCGGTGATAAGCTCGTGCGCCACGATGTCGTCTGCAGCAAGGCCCGCCGACTCCGCCGCTAGCTCGAGCAGCGGACGGTCCACACCCAGGATCGGCTGAGTATGCACCTGGCGGTCGATCTCCGGCACATCGCCGCGGTAGAGGTGAATGGCCAGGTTGGGAACGCGCGCAACCGCACCCGTGTTCACCAGGTGCTCCTTGCGGTCGGTGGTCACTACTCGCCCCGCAAAGGTGAGGTCGCGATCAAACCAGCTCGCCAGGATCGGCCCGCCGTAGACCTCGACGGCAACCTGGCGGAACCCTTCACGTACCACATCCGGGTCCGGCTTGGCCATCAAGCCAGGCGAGTCCGTGTGCGAACCGACAACACGGAACCGCGGGGTGTGGTTTTCCGGGACCCACCACGCAATGACGGCGCCATCGCTGATGATGAGGTGGCCGCCGGGGCGGGTGGCGTCGTCGTCAAGCAATGCCCGGCGAGTAAACCCTGCTGCCTCGAGGCTCGTGGCAACGTTTTCCGCCGCGTGATAGGCGGATGGACTCTGGCTGATGAAATCGATGAACGGCTGTGTCATACCCCCACTCTAAGATGTTGGGCACCATGACTCCCAGCAATACGCCACGACCACTCGCCCTGTCCCCCTCCCGCGCGTCCGATTACAAGCGCTGCCCGCTGCAATACCGTTTCCGCGCGATCGACCGCCTGCCGGAACCATCCACGGAAGCGCAGGTGAAGGGCACCCTGGTGCACGCCGTCCTGGAGGAGATGTTTTCTTGGCCCAGGGAGGAGCGCACCTACCCCGCCGCCGTGAAGCGGCTCAAGCCGACGTGGGAGCAGATGCGTATCGACGACCCCACCTGCGCCGAACCCGTCGAAGACGACTACCAGCTGCTCGTGGATGCCCGCACGCTCCTACGTGGCTACTTCACCATGGAAAACCCGCTCGGGTTCGACGCGCACGCGCAAGAAATGCCGGTTGATTTCACGTTGCCCAACGGGGTTCCCGTGCGCGGGTTCATCGACCGCGTGGACATCGCGCAGACCGGCGAGGTGCGTGTTGTCGACTACAAGACCGGCAAGAAGCCACTGCCCCGCTACTCCCAGGATGCGCAGTTCCAGATGCGGTTTTATGCGCTGGTGTACTGGCGGCTCTTCGGCGTTGTGCCGACCCAGCTGAAACTGATGTACCTGAAGGTGATGGACTCAATGATCCTCACCCCTTCACGCGAGGAGCTGGAGTACTTCGAGCGCGACCTGGCGGAGTTGTGGTGGAAGATCGAAGCCGACGGCAAAGCCGGCTCGTTCCGTCCACAGCAGTCAAAGCTTTGCGGGTGGTGCGCCTTCCAATCACTGTGTCCAGCGTTTGGCGGCACACCACCCGAGTATCCCGGTTGGCCCGGCTCCCGCGCAGAGGAGGAGCCGGGGCCGGAAACGGACTAGAACAGTCCGCTGACCACGCCGTTCTCGTCGACGTCGATGTTGTTGGCTGCCGGCTTCTTCGGCAGGCCAGGCATGGTCATCACATCACCGGTCAGCGCGAGGACGAAACCTGCGCCAGTGCGCGGGATGAGATTGCGTACGTGCAGGGTGTGGCCCGCAGGCGCACCGAGCTCCGTCGGGTCGTCGGAGAAGGAGTACTGCGTCTTGGACACGCAGACCGGCAGGTTGTCAAAGCCGTTGTCCTTCAACGTCTTCAGGTCCTTCAGAGCTGCAGCGGAGTACTGCACCTCGCCTGCGCGGTAGATCTCCTTGGCGATGGTTTCGATGGACTTCTCCACGCCCTCAGCCGGGTCGTACAGCGGGTGCGATTCGCCCTCGGTGAGGTTCGCCAGCAGGGTTTCAGCGAGCTCGGTGGCGCCGGCGCCGCCTTCGGCCCACACGTTGGCGTCGGCAAGCGCGATGCCCTTGGACTCTGCCCAGTTACGCACGAAATCGAGCTCGGCGTCGGTATCGGTGACAAACCGGTTGAGCGCAACCACCGGGGTGACGCCGAACTTGCGCACGTTTTCCACGTGGCGCTCCAGGTTCACGATGCCCTCTGCCAGCGCATCGACGTTTTCAGCCTTAAGGTCTTCCTTCGCAATGCCAGCGTGGTGCTTGATCGAGCGGATCGTAGCGACGATCACCGCACCTGCGACATCCAGATCGCCGTAGCGTGCCTTGATGTCGAAGAACTTCTCCGCACCCAGGTCAGAACCAAAGCCGGCCTCGGTGAGCACGATGTCGGCGTAGTCGAGTGCCGTGCGGGTTGCGATGAGCGTGTTGCAGCCATGTGCGATGTTGGCAAACGGTCCGCCGTGGATAAACGCCGGGGTGCCGCCGAGCGTCTGAACCAGGTTCGGGTTCACAGCGTCCTTGAGCAGAGCGGCCATCGCGCCCTGTGCGCCGATCTCACCGGCAGTGACCGGCTTGCCGTCGTAGGTCAGACCGATAGTGATCGCTGCGAGGCGACGCTTCAGGTCCTCCAGGTCCGTGGCCAGGCCAAGGATCGCCATGATCTCGGACGCAGCCGTGATGGTGAAGCCGGTTTCTGCCGGAACACCCGAGGTCGGGCCACCGAGACCGGTGATCACGTTGCGCAGCACGCGGTCGTTCACGTCCACGCAGCGCTGCCAGGTCACACGACGCGGGTCGATGTTGAGCTCGTTGCCCTGATGGATGTGGTTGTCAATCAGCGCAGCCAAGGTGTTGTTGGCGCTGGTGATCGCGTGGAAGTCGCCGGTGAAGTGCAGGTTGATCTGCTCCATCGGGACGACCTGGGAGTAACCACCACCGGCTGCACCACCCTTGACGCCCATGACCGGGCCCAGCGAAGGCTCACGAAGCGCTACCATCGCCTTGTGTCCAAGCTTGGCAAGGGCATCGGTCAGGCCGATCAGCATGGTGGACTTGCCCTCACCTGCAGGGGTTGGGGAAACACCGGTCACCAAAACGAGCTTGCCCGGCTTGCCCTTCGGAGTCTTGTTGATGTCCACCTTGGCCATGTACTTGCCGTACGGGATGAGCGCATCCTCATCCACGCCGGCCCGGGCGGCAATGTCGGTGATGGGTTCGAGTTCGTGTGCTTGAGCGATTTCGACGTCAGTCAACGGTTGTGCAGTCATGCATCTCACACTACCGCCGCACCGATGAGGTATCCCAGGATTACGCTGACTAAAATGCAGACCACTCCGGGGACGAGGAATGGATGGTCAAACACGTACTTGCCAATGCGGGTCGAACCGGTGTCGTCCATCTCCACCGCCGCAAGCAGCGTTGGGTACGTGGGCAGGACGAATAGTGCGGAGACCGCCGGGAAAGCGGCAAGTGCCGTGAGTGGACTCACCCCGATTGCCAGCGCGGCGGGGATGAGCGCTTTCGCTGTTGCGGCTTGTGAATACAACAGTGATGCGGCGATAAAGAGCACGACCGCGAGCAGCCAAGGTTTTGAGGTCAGCACGTTACCGGCGATGTTTTGGATGTCGTCGATGTAGTAGTTGATATACGTCGTACCCAGCCACGCCACGCCGAGAACGCAGACACATGCGGACATGCCGGATCGAAAGACTTGGGTGTTCAGAATCTCCGCGGCAGCAGTACCGGTGCTCATAGTGATGACGACAGCGGCACTGAGCATGATGGCCATGATTGCCTCGTTACGTGGCACTGTTGGCTCCGCAATCAGGCCAATCTGATCCGAAATCAGCGTTGCATAGACCATCACAATGACGATCGCAGCCAGAAAGATAGCGACCGAACGCTTCGCACCTGGTGCGGGAACGTAATCATCGTGACCTTGATGCGTTGCGACGAGCCCAGCGGCCTTGCGTTTGCGGTACACGGGGTCGTCGTCAAGCTCACTGCCCATGTGATTGGCAACCCACGCCGTCGGGAAAATTGCCAGGAACGTCGCGGGAAGCATCACCGCAAGAATCTGGAGATACCCCACCCCAAGTGGTTCCAGCGCTGACGCCATGAACACAACTGCTGCAGAGATTGGTGAAGCGACGATCGCCATCTGCGAAGCGATCACGGCCGCTGACAGCGGACGCGAAGGACGAACGTTTCCTTCCTTCGCCACCTCTGTGATGACCGGCATCGTGGAAAACGCCGTATGCCCAGTTCCAGCGAAGACGGTCATCAACCACGTCACCATCGGGGCGTAGACAGTGATGCGTTTAGGGTTCCTGCGTAAGAGTCGCTCCGCAAGATCCACGAGGTATTGCATGCCGCCCGCGAGCTGCATTGCAGAAATCGCTGCGATAACGCACATGATGATGCCGATGACATCGAACGGAATTGCATCTGCGGTGACCGGCATGCCTGTCGCACCGAGCAGCAACACCCCCAATCCCCCGGCGAAGCCGATCGCGATCGAGCCAATGCGTGCACCCAACACGATTGCCCCGAAAAGAATGAGGGTGTGCAGGGCAACCAACATGGTGTGCGCTCCTTCATTACGGGTTAGTAAGAACTTCCGCCATTATCCCGTATTGATCACACCAAAAGGAAACGGGGCAGGTGTGAGATTGGCTACCACCCTGCCCCGGTTCACCGCTGACACGGAAGGAAATGCGGTTTTAAAACCTAATTAGCGTCGTCCTCATCAACGTAGAGCTTGCCGCGGAATTCCGGGTGCATGAGGTTTTCCTTGCTCAGCAACCGCTTCAAATCCTCTTCCTCAATAAGGCCCTTCTCCAGCACTAGGTCATAGACACTCTTACCGGTGGAAGCAGCCTCACGGCCAATGATGTCACCGTTGTGGTGACCAATCACCGGGTTGAGATAGGTGACGATGCCGATCGAGTTAGTCACGTAAGCCTCGCACACGTCCTTGTTCGCAGTGATGCCCACAACGCACTTCTCGCGCAGCGTACGTGCCGCATTGGCCAGCAGACGGATCGACTCAAACAAGGACTGAGCAATGACCGGCTCCATGACGTTGAGCTGGAGCTGACCTGCCTCAGCAGCCATGGAGACCGTCACGTCGTTGCCGAAGACCTTGAAGCACACCTGGTTAACAACCTCCGGGATAACCGGGTTGACCTTGGCCGGCATGATCGAGGAACCAGCCTGGCGCTCCGGAAGGTTGATCTCGTTCAGACCAGCGCGAGGACCGGACGACAGCAGGCGCAGGTCGTTACACATCTTGGAGAGCTTCATTGCCGCACGCTTGATAGCGCCGTGCATCATGACGTAGTCGCCGGTATCCGAAGTGGCTTCGATCAGATCCGGAGAGGCCTGGATGTCCAGGCCGGTGACCTCGCGAAGTGCCGTGACAACCTGATCTTTGTAGCCGTTCGGAGTGTTAATTCCCGTACCGATTGCGGTTGCGCCAAGGTTGACTTCCAGCAACGAGGTTGCAGCGTTGCTGATGGTGCGCTGCTCTTCATTGAGGTTTGCGCCAAACGCAGTGAATTCCTGACCCAGCGTCATCGGAACCGCGTCCTGCAACTGAGTACGACCCATTTTGATGATGTCGGAAAACTCGTCGCCTTTCGCGCGCAGTGCCTTCTGCAGCTCGTCGAGCTCCTCAAGCAAGCCCTGCACCGCGTAGTACACACCGAGACGCAGACCAGTCGGGTACGCATCGTTGGTGGACTGGGACATATTCACATCATCGTTCGGATTGATGATGTCGTAGGAGCCCTTCTCAGCACCAACGTATTCCAGTGCGAGGTTAGCCACCACCTCGTTCGTGTTCATGTTTGCCGAGGTACCCGCGCCACCCTGGAACAGGTCGATCGGGAACTGATCCATGCAGCGTCCCTCATCCAGAATCTGGTCGCAGGCCCACGCAATTGCTTCGGCTTTCTCGCGCGGCAACACATGCAGGCGACGGTTCGCAATAGCGGTAGCTTTCTTGACTTGGGCCATGCCACGGATGAACTCCGGCAAATCGTTCAGGGTGCTGGCCGACAACTTGAAGTTGTCTACTGCTCGCTGCGTATGCACTCCGTAGTACACATCAGCGGGGACTTCAGCCTTGCCAAGCAGGTCTTCTTCAATACGAGTGCTCATGGCACACCACTATACGTAGCAAAGCGAAGCCTCTCGACGATTGTGCGCGTGACACCTACGCCCCGCAGGCTGCAGCAAACCAGCGGTAAACGTCGTCGGCACTGGCCCCCACAAACAGGTGGGGATCAAACCGATACACACCGGCAGGTACATGATCCGCGAGCCCCAACACTGCACATCCCGCTGCAGCCGCAGCTGACATGCCACTGAACGAGTCCTCGACCACGAGACAGTCTTGCGGAGCGGCGCCGACGCGCTGGGCTGCTTCGAGGTACATGTCGGGGGCAGGTTTCGGGTGGATTACTTCGTCGCCAGTAATGGTGCCGGTGAAGAACGCACGCCCAATCGCATCAATACACGGATCTGCCAGGACGCGTTCAGTATTCGTCGTCACGAACATGGGCATGTGGTCTTCCTTCAGCGACTGCAGCACTTCAAGAATCCCTGGGTTGCATTCGATACCTGCAGAAAACAGCTCAGCCATCCGACCGAACATCCAATCCTTATATCGCTGTTCGTCGCCGTCAGTCAGTGTGTGCTCCGCCCACTGCGCCACAATGCGAAGCGTGTTCGGGAAACTCCCGCCAATGGTGCGCTCGCGAACCTCTGGGGTCAGCGGCCGACCAAGCAACTCCCCTAACTCGTAGGTCGCCTGTCCCCAGAGCGGCTCTGTGTCTATCAGCGTGCCGTCCATATCCCAGAAGACAGCCGCCGGACGCTGCCTACTCAAATTCCGGCAGCGCTTCTAGCGCCTCATCGGTCGCGCCCGCCGCGGTGCACACCCGAATCACGAGCGTCTCAATATCTGCTTTTTCTTCTGGCTCAAGCACCGCGTCCGCATGACGGACATTGAATGCCTCCAAGCGCTCGTAGAACGGTCCAACTAGCCCCACCAGTTGCTGGTCCTCTGGCTGGGAACCGAGTGCGTCGACCTCGTCGAGGTAATGCTCGAGCATTTTCCGCAACTCGGGCAACACGGACGGGTCGAATGGCTCGTCCCACAACTCCTTGTCTTCCTCAGAAAGGTAGGAGCCTGAGGCGAACATCGTCAGGTCATCGATAAACTCGTCGACCTCAGGCTGGAACTGGGCACGAATCGTGTGTGCTGCTGCGCTCATGACCACCATTGTGCTGGATGAGGCCTAGAGATGCACACCAAGCAGTCCATCAAGTGCTGTTGCAATCACACCGTCGTAGTCGCCCCGTGCTTCATCGACCACACGAAGAGCTGTGGGCGTGTCAAGGTCGTCTGCCAGCGCAGCGCGCAATTTATCGACGACACCGAGCGCCTCGTCTTCAGACACCTCGTTCGCCAGGGCCTCACGCCACCGGTCGAGTCGCTCCTCAGCGGTGTGAAGAATCGCGTCGGAGAAATCACGGTCTTCCCGGTAGTGCTGGGAAAACACCGCCAGCCGGATCGCGGAAGCCTCGTGGCCTTGCTCGGTGAGCTTGTGAACAAAGACGAGGTTACCTAGTGACTTCGACATCTTCACACCATCAAGTGCGATCATGCCCGCGTGCACATAGTGGCCGGCCATCCGGTCCACGTGCAGCGCGGCCTCTGCGTGCGCGGCCGAGAACTCGTGGTGTGGAAACGCCAGGTCCGAACCACCACCTTGGATCGCGAAACTTGCTCCTAAGCGGTTCGTCGCAATCGCGGAGCACTCTACGTGCCATCCCGGACGACCTAGGCCGAACGGCGAGTCCCAGGCTGGCTCGCCCTCACGGTGACCACGCCAGATCAGCGCGTCAAGCTTGTCGCGCTTGCCTTCACGCTCCGGGTCACCACCGCGCTCAGCGAAGTACTCCTCCATCGTTGCTCGGTCGAGGTTCGACTCGTAGCCAAACTGCTCGGTTGCATCGATCGAGGCATACACATCGCCCTGGTCGAGTGTGTAGGCCACGCCTTCGTCGAGAAGCTTCTGCACCATCTCGATGACCTCATCGACAGACTCCATCGCGCCGATGTAATCGCGCGGCGGGATGACGGAGAGAATCTCCATGTCACTGCGGAACAGATCGATCTGGCTTGAGCCGAGTTCGCGCCAATCCACACCGTCACGCTCGGCTCGCTCGAACAGAGGGTCATCAACATCGGTGATGTTCTGTACATAGTGCACCTTGTGACCGTTAGCGATCAGCTGACGCTGCACAAGGTCGAATGTGAGATAGGTGGCAGCGTGTCCCAGGTGGGTCGAGTCGTATGGAGTGATACCGCAGACATACAACCCCACTTCGCCCTTCGCATCCGGCGTGGTATCCACAGGTTTCACCTGCTGATCAGCGGTGTCGTAGAGCTTCAGCGGCACCGAAGTGCCGGCAACGTTAGGAACAATTGGGTTCGGCCAAGCTTGCATGCGCCCAACCCTACACAGGCTGCATGACACCAGTGCCAAGCAGAATCATCACAATGACACCGAGTGGGATGCGGTAGGCAGCGAACCAGGCAAACGAGTGGTTAGAAACGAACTTCAGCAACCACGCAATGGAGATGTAACCGACGATAAAGCCAATTCCGGAGCCGACAAGCAGCTGCATTCCGGAAGCCGCCTGGCCCGCTTGCGGGTCGAACGCATCGGGCAAGGAGAACAGACCAGACGCGAGTACCGCAGGGATAGCCAGAAGGAAGCTAAACCGGGTAGCCACCTCGCGGTCGAGGTTGAGGAACAAACCACCCGAGATCGTTCCGCCGGAGCGTGACACACCAGGAATCAGCGCTAGGCACTGCCACAGGCCCATGAGAACGGCGTCCTTCATAGTCAGCTCCTCAAACCCACGAGACTTCTTGCCGCGGCGTTCCGCAAGAATGAACACCAGAGAGAACAAAATGAGCACGGTCGCGGTGATCCACAAGTTGCGGAAGTTTTCGCGAATCAGGTCCTTCAGCAACACACCTGCCAACCCGACTGGGATCGTGCCGGCGATGACCATCCAGCCCATGCGGTAATCAAACCCTCGCTTGGCCTTGTCGAACAGTCCAGCGAACCACGCGGTGAGAATCCGCCAAATGTCCTTGGCAAAGTACACAAGTACGGCAAGCTCGGTACCGAGCTGGATCACAGCGGTAAAACTTGCGCCAGCGTCCTCCCCCCAAAACAACTCTGAGACAATACGGAGGTGACCCGACGAGGACACCGGGAGAAACTCCGTCAAGCCCTGCACGATGGAGAGGACGATCACCTGTAGCCACGACATCATGGCTGCACACCCTACTCCGCACCGCGCTTGATCACTGAACGCAGCAGGCTGATTGCTAGGCTTACGTGCGTGATTGTTCGACGTACTGCTTCCCGTTTTACTGCCGCACTCTGCCTTAGCGCGGTGTTACCGCTCGCGCTGGCAGCATGCAGCGCCACCCCGAACGCAAAAATCGAGGAGGCGGGTGGCGACGCCGCAGCCAACATGGGCAGCGCCGAACCCGCCCAGTCCCCTGCGAGCAACAACCCGGCTGGGCGTGTAGTGCAGTTTGAGGCTGTGCGCGACCTCGACACGACAAACGGTGTTGTCGGGGTGCGCACAGAAAACGCTCTACTGATTGGGTCGATCGACGACATTGCCAACGGCAAGGCTGAAGAGCATCCACTCGACGCGTCGTGCGGGGATGTATCTGCCAGCGATGGGTCGTTCGCAGTGGCGTGTGATGGGGCTGTCAACGTCTTCGGCCAAGCCGCGCAAACTATTAGCACCGACCTTCCGGTGACTTCGGCGACTGTTGTTTCCAGCGGTGAAGTGCTCGCTGCAAGCGATACGGAGCGCAAAGTGTGGGTGTTTAAGGACGGGGAACTGTCGGACACGATCGATGTTGCCCGCGAGACCGACCAGCTGCAGGCGGTTGCCCTTGACGGCCAAGATGACGCGGTAGTTCGCATCAGCAGCTTCGACACCACCATCCAGGATATCGACTGGCAGGGCTCCCGCCAGGGTGGCACGCTGCGCGTTGGCCTTGGCGTGGGCAAGGTTGCCGCAGGCGAGCACGGGCTTGTGCTCGCTGCCGACTCCACCGGCAACCAGATCCACGTCTACACCACCGACGACATCATTCGTCTCCAGCAGAGCGCACCTGTGCCGGAAGGCCCGTGGGACGTCGCGTGGGATTCGTCGCAACGCCTTGCATGGGTAAGTTCCTTGGCTGAAAACACCGCAACCGGATACGACATCTCCCAGGGTGTGCCGATCGAAAAGAAGAGTTTCGCCACTGTCGCGAACGCTCAGAGCATCATTTCGCTTGACGACGGCACCGTCGTCCTCGCATCCGCCACCGGCGATGGCATCCAAATCGTCGCACCCGACGAGCAGATTAACTAGGAGACCAACATGAGTCTTTACGACCGCGCCCTGCAACTGATGTTCCGCATCCCGCCGGAGCGCATCCACGGCATCATCAGCGGTGGCCTGCGTGTGCTGGATGCCGCGAGTCCCCTCAACCGCGCACTCGAGAAGGTTGTACGCGTCCACGACCCCGTGCTGCGCCAGACAGTGTTCGGCGTTGACTTCCCTGCCCCGCTCGGACTTGCGGCTGGGTTTGATAAAAACGCTGAAGCTATCGACGCCTGGGGCGCCGTTGGCTTCGGCTACGCAGAGATGGGCACGGTGACCCCGAAGCCGCAGCCGGGTAATCCCGCCCCACGCCTGTTCCGCCTTCCCGCGGACAAGGCAATTTTGAACCGTATGGGGTTCAACAACAAGGGTGCACTCGTTGTCGCAGATAACCTGCGCAGCAGGAAGTCCGACGACATCGTCGGGATTAACATCGGCAAGAACAAGACCGCCGAAGACGCTGTCGCCGACTACCGCGCAACCGCTACCGCCCTTGGCCCGCTGGCCGACTATCTCGTGGTCAACGTGTCCTCCCCGAACACGCCGGGTCTTCGCGACCTGCAGGCGGTGGAGGAGCTTCGCCCCATCCTTTCCGTGGTGAAAGAGTCGACCACCACCCCGGTGCTGGTCAAGATCGCGCCAGATCTTTCGGACGAGGACATCGACGCTGTTGCAGACCTCGCTGTCGAACTTGGACTCGACGGCATCGTGGCGACCAACACCACGATCTCCCGCGACGGGCTGCACACCAATGCAGACGCTGTCTCTTATACACGTCTCCGAGCCCACGAGACTAAGGCGAATCTCGTATGCCGTC
>ERZ1031299.38-NODE-38-length-18939-cov-5.116077_pt1 | contig 18939 bp, 9 predicted proteins | sample MGYA00518214_ERZ1031299 | MGnify/ENA primary metagenome ERZ1031299 (study PRJEB33718, sample SAMN03159825) | human skin metagenome | collected 2014-02-25 | study: EMG produced TPA metagenomics assembly of the PRJNA266117 data set (Human skin bacterial metagenome and... | reverse complement strand
GAGATTCGCCTTAGTCTCGTGGGCTCGGAGATGTGTATAAGAGACAGCCTCGCGCGTACCCGCCGTGCAGGCCAGGTGTGCGATCGGGCGCAGGTCGGTGGTTTCCGCAATCCGGGAGATCACCGCGGCAGTGCCTTCGAGCCACTCGCTGCGACGCGAGCTGGTCACGGAGACGTAATCCGGGTTGTAGGCGGCCAGGCCGGCAATGAGTTCGTCCATCTTGGCCACGCTGTCGGAGGGGCGCGGCGGAATGATCTCGAAACTCAACGCGGTGCGCTGGCGCTTCGGGCGGGGGCGGCGGATCACCGGAGCGCCCTCGCGGTCGATGGGTGCCGAGGCGGAAAGCCGGGTCGAAGGGGAGGCTTCGAACATGGCGGACCTTTCTCTCGGCTGGCTGTCATCGGGACTTGTTGCACCGTGGTTAAACGGTGACTTGAAACTTATGTTGCCCGTTTCCGCGCCACAATCAAGGTTGTCTATTTTGCCCGTTTGCGCAGGTCATGCGGCTGGTTTTCGTGAATGTAAATACCGCAAACTGAACCGCTTGGTTCATTTTTGCGTAACGCTTGGTACGGAGCCGTTCTGCGGGGGCTTCGCTACGCTAGACACCGAACCAATCGAACAAAACTTGAACCCACTAAACAAAGGAGCCCACATGAACCTCAGGACCATCGGCATGGCCTACGCCCTCGCAAACCAAGGCCTGAAGTACTTCCGCGACCAAAACGACAAACGCGAGCGCGACATTTACCAGTCCCTCATCGACACGCTTAAAGACGGCGACCTCTCCGACCTCACCGACAAATTCGACCGCGACCAACTCCAGGAGCTCTACGGCGCCGCCCGCGCCGAAGCCGGCGAAATCACCCGCCAGGCCCACGAGCGCCTCGACCGCCGCCGCGCCGCCTTCGACGCCGACGCTCCCCTGCGCGCCGCCCAACTCGCCTTCCTTAAAGACCACGCCAAGGAGAAGAAGGACGAAGGCCGCAGCGTGCTCGGCACCATCGGCTCTGTGATCAAGTGGTCGACGCTCAGCGCCGTCGCCGCAGGTAGCGCATGGGCTGCGTGGGAGTTCTTCCTCAAGGAAAAAATCGCTGAACTTCGCGACGACTCCCCCGCCGACCTCGACCTCGTCTCGGTCGCCGAGGGCGGCGCTGGTCGTGCTGGCGGTGCTGGCGCTGGTGGGACCTCCACGCTGGTCTACTCCACCACTACCGAGGACGACCGCGAAGCACGTTCGGCCGACGATTCTGACGATTCCGCAGGTCGCCACCGCCTGGAGGACTAGCGCCACGTCGCTTCCGGGCCCAGCCCCGTTCCCGAACGCCTATACGTTCGCGCGCCAGCCGGCCATGAGGTGGCGGACGAGGCGATCGCGCACGTCGGGGAGCAGATCGGCCAGGGGTGAGGCAAGCGGTCGGGTGGCCACGATCAGTTCGGTGGCGAGCTGCAGCGCGGTTTGGCCGGGGGCGACGATGTTGTGGGGCACGGCTTCGTCGATAAGCAATTGCACGTTGTGCATGAAGGTCTCGCGGCGTTCGACGATGATGCGGGGGCCGTCAGCGGAGGGTTCGGCGGCAAGGGCGGTGGCGAGCATGCCGACGCCGGAGTCGACGATGGCCCAGACGAAGCGTTCAAAGCTGCCTCGGGGGTCGTTGTCGAAGTCGGCGAGGGTGCCGTTGAGGAGGGTTTGGAGGTTGTCGATGTAGACGACGGCGCAGGCGTCGTAAAGCGATGCGCGTGAGGGGAAGTGGCGGTAGAGGGTGGCGATGCCTACTCCGGCGTCGGCGGCGATGCCTTCGAGTGTGATTTCGGAGCTGGGGCGGGTTTGGATCTGTTGGAGTGTGGCCGTGATGATTTGGTCGCGTTTTTTGCGGGCGTCTGCACGCATGGCACTCCCCACTCTGGGTTTGACAGTGATTGAATTGGGGAGCACCATATCACGAGTTAAGTGATAGTCCACCCTACGGTTAGGGGACCGAATGTCTGCAATCCTGTCTGCACAGGACCTTGTCCTGCGCAGTGGCGACGACCCGGAGTCGTTCGACATCGGCCGCGGTTTGACCCTGCTCAACACGGCGCGCGAGTCCGATTCGACGCTGCTCAGCCTTGCGCTGGCGGGTCGTTTCAACCCTGCAGGGGGCACGATTCTGCTTGACGGCGAACCGACCACCCACCGTGACCGCTTCCGCGATATTGCGTTGGCGGGCGTGCCGGAGATCGACTCGATTGATCGTCTGGTGCGCGTGCGGGATGCGGTGCGGGAGCAGATTGCGTGGTCGCAGAGTTTCTTCAAGCGCACCCCGCGCAGCCCGGAGGCGATTAAGGCGCATCCGTACGTGGAGAAGTGGTTGGAGCCGCTGCAGTTGGAGGAGCTGGATCTGCTGGCCAAGGTCGGCGACATTACTCCGCTGGAGCGCTTCCGTCTGCGCGTGTTGCTTGCGTTGATTTCGCGTCCGGAGGCGAAGTTGCTCATTGTCGACGACATCGATCAGGTCCGTGACATGAAGTTGCGCAAGTTGCTTCTTAGCGACCTCCGCGGCGTCGCGGTCCACCTTCCCGTGATGGTGAATACGGTCAATGAGGAGGGGCTATGAGCGGCCTGCATATCGGAACCGATTTCCGGAAGTTTTTGAACGGCAAGCTCCCACCGCTTGCCCTTATTGCCATCATGCTGCTGCCGCTTTTGTTCGGCGGTTTGTTTGTGTGGTCGTATTGGGATCCACTAGGCAATTTGTACAAGTTGCCGGTTGCGTTGGTGAACTCGGATGAGGGTGAGAACGGCGACCAGGTGGTTGACGAGCTGTTGGAGCAGCGTCCGTTGGATTTCCAGTTGGTCAGTGCCGAGGAGGCCAAGAAGGGCATTGCTGACGGCACGTATTACCTGGGTATGGAGATTCCGACGAACTTCTCTGAGGCTGTGACCAGCGTGAAGTCGGAGGATCCGCATTCGGCGAAGATCAACATCACCCTGAATGAGACGAACGGTTTCATCCCGACGGTGTTGGGCGATAAGGCCGGTGAGGCGGTCGCGGTTGCGGTGTCGAACTCGGTTGGTGAGAAGGTGGTGGACCAGCTGTTCGTCGGCATTAATACGTTGTCGCAGGGCGTGCAGGACGCCGCGGATGGCGCGGGCAAGCTCGACGACGGTGCGAATAAGGCCAAGGACGGCTCGCAGAAGCTCAACGACGGCGGCACGAAGCTCAACGACGGTATCCAGCAGCTCAATGACAAGGTGCAGCAGATGCCGGGTGCGGTGGGCAAACTCGACGGCGGTGTGGCCAAGTTGCAGGACGGTGCGGCGCAGCTTAATGACGGCATCACCACCGCATCCGGCGGCGCCTCCAAGCTCTCTAACGGCCTGGATCAGTTGCAGGCGGGTACCCAGCAGTTGGGTGCCGGTGCGACGAAGATCGCAGGTGGCGTGGATAAGCTCACCGGCTTTGCTGGCACGTTGAACCAGGCGCAGGCGGCGTTGGCTGACGTCAATGCGAACCTGGACCGCGTGATCGCGGATCTGGACCGCTCCCCTATCCCGGGTTCGAACGAGTTGGCCGCGCAAGCTCGTGGCGTGAAGGCACAGTTGAACGCTGGTCCGCTGCAGGCGGTGCCGGGCAACGACCTGGTTGGCCAGTTGATGCAGTTGCAGGCCGGTGCGCACGAGTTGGCCACGCAGTTGTCTGATCCGACCGCGCAATACCGCGGCGGCGTGGATAGCGCCGTAGCGGGTGCCCGCACTCTTGCGGAGGGTCTGGCCCGCCTGCAGGACGGTTCGGGCACGCTGCTGGCCGGCATTACGACGCTGAAGGACGGTACGTCGAAGTTGGTCGTCGCTGCGAATACGGCGACGGATGCGACCTCGAAGTTGGCGGCCGGCTCGAACCAGTTGGTGGTGGGCCTGAGCGATTTGAACGACGGCCTGGTGAAACTTTCTGACGGCACCGGCGAACTCTCCATGAAACTTGCGGACGGCGCCAAGGAAGCCCCGAAGTGGGAAGGCGAACGCCTGGACAAGGCGATCCACGCCGCCGCGGATCCGGTGACCCCGCAGCACACGGGCGACAGCGTGACTTACTTTGGTAAGGGTTTGAGCCCGTTCTTCCTGGCCCTGTCGCAATGGTTCGGTGTGCTGATCACCTACATGATCATGAAGCCGTTTAGCCGCCGCGCCATCGACTCGGGCGTGAGCGCGTTCCGCGTGATGCTGTACACGATGATCCCTTCCGTGATCATTGGCTTTGCGCAGTCTGTGGCGCTGTGGGTGGTGCAGGTTGGTGTGCTGAAGGTGGAGCCGCAGCACCCGGTGGCGCTGTTCGGCGTGCTGGTGTTCGTGTCTTGGGTGTTTATCTCCGCGATTATGGCGTTGAACACCACGTTGGGCCCGGCGCCTGGCCGTTTGGCCACGATGGCGTTGATGTCGCTGCAGTTGGTGGCGTCGAACGGCCTGTATCCGCCGGAGGTGCAGCCTGGGTTTATCCAGTGGGTGCACACGTGGGATCCGATGCGCTATTCGGTGGATTTGGTGCGCTACGCCCTCTTCGGTGCGCCGTCGTATGACCCGCGTCTGTGGACTGCGCTTACGGTCCTGTTGTTCGTCGCGGCCCTGTCCATCGCCATTACGTGTTTCGCGCTGCGGAAGCGTCGCACGATGGCGTTCAAGGACCTGCACCCTGAGTTGACGGTGTGAGACGCCCCCTAGCCATCCTGCTGTCTGCTGCGCTTGTGCCGCTCGCGGCGCCGCAGGCGCAGGCGTTGCAGTTGCGGTGCCACCCCGTGCATGTGATTCAGGCGGCGGGGTCCGGGTTTTCGCATTCGTGGCATCCGTCCGCGCGCGAGTCGCTTTTCGACGACACCTCCTCCCCCGCCGACGACCTCCAAACCCGCTTCGGCGCCCGGACGGTGTCCACGTTTCAGGTGAAGTACCCGGCCTCGCTGGGCCGCTTCAGCGTGTTCGGTACCTCGGGCAACGTCCCGGAGGGCACCGAGGCGGCCACTTATGGGGAGTCGGTGCGCTACGGCCGCGACGTGGCCACCTTGGAGATGGAGACCGTGGCCCGGCATTGCCCCGGCACCCGGTTCATTTTGATCGGCTACTCCCAGGGCGCCCACCTGGTCGGTGATGCGGCGGCGGAGGTTGCCGCCGGCCGCGTGCGGGGTGTGGGTGCGGATGACATCGCCGCCGTCCTTCTCTTCGCCGACCCCGCCCGCGCGCCGCTGGGTGACCCGGCGCCGCAGCAACCTTCGCGCCTCTACGCCGAACCACCTGCGGGCGTGCGCGGCCGCAACGGGGAGACGGTGCAGACCGGTGGCACGACCCTCAACCCCGCGTTCGAGGGCCTCGCCGGCACCCGCACCACGCCGTTTACCGGCCTGGAGGGCAAGGTGCTCTCCCTGTGCAACGGCGCGGACATGGCGTGCGCGACCGAGCCCACGAGCCCGCTGCGCACACTTGCGGATGTGGCCATGCGCGATGTCACACCTGGCCCCTTCAACGCCATCACCGGCATCCGCGTCGCCCGCTACCGCGACTTACGCGCGCAGGGGCTGCCGGTGCGCGAGGCGTTTGAGCAGTCGGGCCTCTCACTTATCGACGCCACCCTCATCCCCCAAATCATCATCGAAGCCACCACCGCCGCCACTGCCCTCGGGCAGCACGCGGCGCGCACCAGCACCACTCCCCCAGCCGAACAAGCGGCCATCGCGCTGCTCGCCGCACTGCCGGAGTTGGCCAAGGAGGGCGTGACCTGGCCGTGGTTGTTCCAGGCGCTTGAGCCTCTGCGCGATCAGGCGGCGCAATTGCTTGACGACGACACCACCGCCTGGCTCGATCTCACCCTCGAAGTGTTTCGCACCGTCCATGCCGTGGAGCAGTTCAGTTGGCAGCTGCATCGCCTTGGCGTGATCCCCCGCACCCCAACCGGCACCGAGGGCCGCCAGGCCTGGGCGCATAGCACCGTGACGGCGTTGTGCGGGCAGGTGCTGGATGTGACCGGCCTACGCGCCGCTTACGAGGATCCCCAGAACGCTGTGCTGGTGTCGTCGGCCCAGCGTGCTGGCGATTTCGGGCCGCGGCACATGTCGTATTACAAGTTGGGCTTCACCGACATCCCCGGTGGGTTCAAGGTGGGTGGCCAGACGGGGTATGACTATGCGTTGGGGTGGCTTGACCGGGTGGTTCGTGGGGTCGTCGCAAAGTAAATGCGCAAGAGAAAACCCGCCGGGCTTTCGCCTAGCGGGTTAGCTCACTGCGGGTCTACTTGTCAGTGGGCTTGTTCTCTTCGGTGCCCTTGTCCTTGGACTCCGGCATCTTGTCGGAGGAGCCCTTCATCAGGGTCTCGTTGCCGGTCGCTTTGCCCACCATGTAGGAGGAGGTGTACTCACCTGCACCACATGCGCGCATGACGCCGTCGACTGCCAGGAGGCCGAGGGTGATCGCACCCAGAGCGCCGGCTGCGAGGCCGATCATCTGCGGGTTCTCGATAGCGAACGCACCCTGGATGCCAGCCGCGCGACGTGCACGGTCGTCGTCGTGGATGCCCAGACCGCGCTGGATCTGGTCGTTCGCTTGACGGATCGCGGCGTTGACCTGGGCGGAGATGCCCTCTAGGCCCGGAATCTGAACCTGCGACAGGATACCCAGCGGGATAGCCAGCAGCAGCGGCGCGGTCATGCCGACGATGCCGGCGATGCACTTGCCGTCGATCTCAGAGGAACCCTTGGTGGTCTGGTTGCCGGTCTCCTTGTTCAGGAGGAACTCAAAGTTGAACTCCTGAATGTCGTGGCTCTGTGCACCCTGTTCGGTGTAGCGGAAGAAACCACTCGGAAGACCGCACTCAGCCGGGTTGAGCGGCTTACCCTTGGCCTTCTGATCAGCAAGGCACTTCCTAGCCTTCTCAGCAAGATCCTTCGGGATGATCAGGTCTGCACCCTTATCGGTCGGCACAAGCTTGGTGCCGTTGCTCTCACCGACCACACCGACGTCCTTGACCGGATCCTTGAAGTACAGGTGAACAACAACGTCACCGTTCTTGGTGCTGTTGTCGATCGTGACATCCGGGAGGTTCTTGTTCGAGCCAGCCGGAGCACCGTTCTCGGTAACGGCACCTTCCTTCACCACACCCAGAATCAGGTTGCGGACAATATCGCCGTTGGAGTTTCGCTCCTCGACGCGGATCGTCTCACCAACCGTGCCCTTCTTCGGGGTGATGATGAACTTGCCGTTCTCGGTCTTCGTATCAGCGTGCTCGCCACCAGAAACCACAACGAAGGTGTTCTCCGGCTTGAGTGCCTCGAACTGACGCTCCTTACCTTCGATCACGTAGTCACGCTGCTGGTAGGTAGCGGCGGACTTGCCCTGCGTGATCTTCAGGCGGTAGCGGTTGATTTCCTTACCGTTCTTGTCGAGCTCAACGACCAAACCGGACTTGCCAGCTGCGTTGGACTTCGGCTTCAGGATCCACTGACCGTTGCTGTCCCTCGGTGCCTGGAAGAATTCGGCACCTTCGAGGATCTTGAACGAGTTCTCCTGGTGGACCATCGTGGCGATGAACTCGGAGTTGGTCGAGACAGTGTACTCACGGCCCTTGACAGGGGTGTCCACGAGTTCGAGCTCGTAGCGAGCCCAAACACCACGCTTGTCCTTCACCTCGATGACAGCGGTGCCGGTCTCACCGTTCGGGCTGGTGATGACGAGCGACTTGCCACGCTCCTGTACCTCAACCAGGTCCTTGCCCTTGTTGACCTCAAAGGTATCCGGGTAGTCCTTGACCTCGTTGAAGTTCACCTGTGCTACGCCGTTGACGGTCATACGACGCTTGATGGTCTCAACCTTAGCGTTGCGGCCCGGGGTGACGTTGATGGTGTAACGCTCGTAGACGTAGCCCTCGTCGGTGCGGTTCTCGATGACAATCTTGCCGTTTGCATCGACCTTCATGTCGAGCTTCAGGGTGCTTTCGCCGCCCTTCGGCTTGTCACCAGCGATGAGGTCCTCGCCCTCGGTGACGAAGAACTTGTTGCCATCCAGGTCCAGGAAGTTATCCGCGGTGATGTTGTAGGTCATCTCGCGGACCTTGCCCGGCGTCACGTTGTAGATGTACTTCGTGATGGTCTTGAAGACTTCCTCGTCATTTTCGACGAAGGGCTGCTTCTCTTCGACGACAACACGGCCCTCAGCACCCGGCTTGAAGTACAGCTCGAAGTCGCCGTCCTCAGGGGTCTTCGACTTATCGGTGTCGAGGAGGTCATCGCCCTCGACGACCTTCAGGCGGTTGCCGGAGGTCTGCTCGTCGCCAACGAAGCCACGGAGCACGCGGACGATGGAGCGGTCAACGACGTCGCGCTCACGCGGTTCTGCCTTGATCTCACCCGAGAAGTCACGAACCGGTGCGACATGCACGGTCCACACAGCGGACAGAACACCGTTCTTGTCCTTGATGTGGATGACAACGTCGCCGCCATTCTCGTTGACCGGTTTGCCGTCCTCGCCGGTCGGGTCAACGACAAGAGTCTTGCCGTCGTTGGTCTTGAAGATCCGAGCGACATCCTTGCCGCCGACAACCTCCCAGGTCCAACCGTCCTTCAGGTTGATCTCTGCAGACCCGTTGTTCTCAATCGAGTCGTCGCGCATGAACGGACCACCGTTCGGGTCCTTCACGATCTCCAGGGTGTAGTTGTACTCCACGCCCTTGTCGTCAGTAAAGACGATCTCGACGGTGCCCTCAGCGCCGTCCTTCGGCTTGATTACCCAGTTCTTGCCGTCTTCGCTCTCGACGATCTGGACGAGGTTCTCACCAGACTTGATGGTGTAGCTGCCACCGCGGCGCTCGATGATCGCCGTGGAGGTGTTCAGGATCTGGCGAGTGACGTCGAACTGAGAGTTCGTGTTCTCGACGGTGACGATGTTCTCGCGTACGTTGCCGCCTTCCTCGGTGATGCGAACAACGACGTTGCCACGAATCGACGGGTCCTTGACGTCAACCTTGAGCTTGTTCTCGTCTTCGACAACCTCAATGGAGCCCTTCTTCGGCTCGATGCGGTTGCCATCCTTGTCGACGAGGTACCACTCGTACTTCTCATTCTTGTCCCACGGAACCTCGCGGACGCGGTTCTCGCTGCCCGGGTTAATGGTGTAGAAGAAGTTGTTGACCTTGATCTTCGTCTTAGTCTCGACGTTGATGGTGTCGCTGACCTTGATGCGATAGATGTGCTGGTTGCCCTGGTCGTCGGTGATCAGGATCTCAACGTCACCTTCACCCGTGAAGCCCGGCTTCGGAGTGATCTTGAGCTTGCCCTCTTCGGTGCGCTCAACGATGACGATGTCCTTGCCCTTGGTGACCTCAAAGGTCCAGGAACCACCAAGTTCCTTCGGAACCTCGATGTCCTTGGACTTCTCACCCTTGATGAAGCCAGCGAAGTGGTAGTACTCGCGAACTTCCTTGACGCTCTCGTAGACCTTCTCGCGGTAGTAGTTCTCCACGTGGGTTGCGGTCTCGGTGACGGAGACCGGCGCCGGCGTAACGACCTTGGTCGTGGTCACGGTGGTGCCTGGAACGTTCTTCTCAGTGGTCTTCACCGGAGTGGTCCACGTGGTCTCGGTGACCGTGCTCGGCTCACGCGTGATCGTCTCGGTTACTTCGGTGACGGTCTCGGTGATGGTGGACGGCTTACCGGGCTTGGTTTCCGTGGTCACGTACGGCTCAGGCGTAACCACCGTGGTCGTCGTCTTCGGCGTGCCGTTGACGGTAGTGGTGACGTTGTTGGTCAGCGGCGGAGGTGTCACCGTCGTGGTGACTTCGCTGCCCGGAATGGTCGTACGGGTCACAACGGTGCTACCCGGGACGGTGGTCTTCTCGTTCTTGGTTACCGGCGGCAGGGTACGCGTAGAGGTAATCGTGGTTGCCGGCAGAGTCCTCGTCGTGGTGGTCTTAATGGGATTCTGCGGAATCGTCTCGGTAACAGTGCTCGGCGGGAGCGTTTCCGTGGTGGTAACGGTAGTCTCCGGCGGCGTGGTGTAGCTGGTGATGGTGACGTTGCCGTCCCATTCCTTCTTGTTCGGGTTCAGACCAGGCTGCTCGTTCGGAATGATGCGTTGGAACGTCAGGTTCAGGCGACGCGTCATCGTGTAGTTGTAGTTACGCGGCACGATGATGGTGACGTACGCGTTCTTCGGGTACTTCGCCTTGAAACCATCGAGGATCTTGCGGTCGGGAACCAGAGCGTAGTTTGGCTTTCCGCTCTTGGTGTCCACCGTGACGTGCACCAGGCTGAAGCCGGTAAGTGCACGGAACTGAGCGCCGTCAACAGTGACCGGGTTCTTGTCACCCGGGTCGCTGGTGTCCGGACGGCCGTCATAGATCGCGCCACGAACGTTGTTCAGGGACGTCAGGTCGTTGCCCAGCAGCGCACGGAGTACGGTGGTCTTGACCTTGATGGCGTGGGTCCTATCCTCGCCTTCCTTGTGCTTCTGGTAGTCCTCCATGAGCTTGGTGACGACGTTGATCGCTGCGTAGCGCACGTCCTCGTCGATGTACTCACCGTTGCCGTAACGACCGGAAGCACCGGTCAGCTTGCGGACTTCGTAGCCCGCCTTGGTGTTGTCCCAAGGGTTCGACAGGCCCCAGTCGATGCACCAACCGTTGCCGTACTCGGTCGGAAGCAGGCCGATCGAACCGTTTCGCTCGTTCTTGCTTTTCTTAACGGCCTCGAAGTATTCGTGAAGTTCCTTTTCACTCATCTTCTCGTAGGCGTTCACCGTGAGGTAAGAGTCTGCGACGGTTGCAGCAGTTGCCTCAGGCGCTACCACGGCGATCGTGCCAGCCACAGTGGTGGCGGAAATAAGCGCAGTCATGACGCGCTTCTTCAAATGTGCGTTCTTCAACGGCTTCAATCCTTACAACTCGGAGGAGATATTCGAAGCAGCCTTGAGATCACCTGAACACGGATCTCCAAACTGATAACTACATATTTAAGCGCAATATCGGCTTGGAGAATAGTCCGAAACCCCCTACAGAAAGTCAAAACGCCAGATCAACACCAAAAACTTAGAAACCTGACCCTCTGAACTGGACGTTTAGACAGTACTCAGGAAGAAAACCACAAGGTGATTTTCACCACAATCCGAGCAATTGTTCAACAAATCCTAAAACAACGCCGAAAGCCCGAAGCCAAGTCGGCTTCGGGCTTTCAGGGATCAGAACGATTTACTCCTTGGGTTCGTCCTTCTTGTCCTTTGCGCCAGCTTCCTCGGACGGCTTTTCAGCCTGGTCCTTGGAGCTCTTGCCGGAAGAACCGTTCATCATCCATTCCTGACCGGTGGCCTCACCGATCTTGTAGGACGAGGTCATCTCCTCCTGGCCGCAGGCACGCAGCACACCGTCGATCAGGAACAGACCGAGCGTGATTGCGCCGAGGGAACCAGCGGCGAGGCTCAGCATCTCCGGGTTGGCAACGTTGAACGCGCCCTGGAAGCCAGCTGCGCGGCGAGAACGGTCCTCGTTGTAGATACCCAGACCGCGCTGGATCTGGTCATTCGCCTGACGGATGGCGTCGTTCACCTGAGCGGACAGACCTTCAAGGCCTGGGATGCGAACCTGGGAGAGGATACCCAGCGGGATGGCCAGCAGCAGCGGCGCAGACAGGCCGACGATGGAGGCAATGCACTTGCCGTCGAGCTCAGAGGAGCCCTTCTGGCTGCCGTTGGTGTCCTTCTCATTGATGGTGGCTTTGATGTTGACCTTGCGCTCTACGCCCTTAGCTGGGACGCCGTTTTCGACACCACCGATCCAGAGGTAGTCCCACTTACCGTTAGGGATTGCGCCCGGATCGACAATGATCTGGTCGCCTTCGCGCTTGACCTTATTCGGGTCGACCGGAACACACTTGGCGTCATTGCATACCTTGATCTCAACACTGTTGCTGCCGCCGGTGATGTTGAAGGTCCAGCCATCCTTGGCGTTACCCTTCGGCTCGCTGATGGAGATCGACGGCGTCGTGGTGTCGCCCTGCGATGTCGGCGGGATCTCGAGCTCGACGATGCGGACCGGGTTGCCCTCAGGGTCGCGCTCTTCAACGAGAATCTGGGCGTACTTCTGCTCAACCGGAGTGATCTGGACACTACCGTCCGGCAGCTTCTGTTCTTCGACGAGGTCGCGACCACGAAGGATAGTGAAGGTGTTGCCCGGGGTGCCTGGGTTGATCTTGCCGTCGAGCTTCTCGATGTAGACGCGACGCTCTTCCTTGAAGTTCAGCGGCTTCGGGTCGGACACGATCTTGATGGTGTGGCGCTTGACCACGACATCGTTACGCATCTCAACAACGGTCACGGTCTTGCCGACCGAACCCGGCTTCGGCGTCAGGATCCACTCGCCGTCCTTGGAGGTATCAACCTCGACCCACTCGGAGCCGTCCTGAACAACGATCTTGTTCTCGTTGCGACGGGTGATCTTGAAGGTGCCGTTCTCGGTGAGCTTGAACTCGTTGTTGATGGTCGTGTTGCCGGAGTTCTTCTTCGTGCCATCAACGTTGAAGATGTAACGGTACACAACGTGGCCGTTTCCATCCTTCACCTCGATGACAGCGCGGCCTTCCTTACCGTCCTTCGGTTTGACGACGAAACCGCCATCCTGCTTCTCAACATCGATGATGTCCTCACCCTCGGTGACCTTGAAGGTGAAGTTCGTGCTCAGACGGAAGCTTGCAGAAGTGTTGCCAACAAGATCGAAGGTCTCTTCCTGCACGTCAACCGGCTTGACGTTGAAAATAAAGCGCTGGAACGGCAGGTCACGGGAGTTAAGGTTCTCGATGACAACCTTGCCCTCAGCACCCGGCTTGAACTTAATCTTGCCGTTCTTCAGGTCAGAAGCGTCGAGATCAACGAGGTTCTCGCCCTCGGTGATGCGCAGGACCTGACCGTCCTTCACACCAGAGAAGGTAACGTCAGAGTTCGACTCAGCGTCCTGCGTCTTCTCTTCAACCTCGCCCTTCTTCACGTGGATGGTGTAGGTGGCGATCGGCTTGTTCTGCGCGGTCTCCTCAACGACGATGTCGCCCTCGAAGCCCGGCTTCGGCATGATGCGGTAGACACCGTCTTCCACGATCACGGTGGCGTTCTCGCGGTTCTTGGTGATGTCGATCTTGTTCGGGGTACCAGCCGCGTCACCCGGGGTGATCTTCACGGTGTTGCGGTCGATGATGTTGTACTCGACGTTGCCCGGCGTGAAGTCTTCCTTCTCTGCCGGCTTCGCAATGAAGGTGTAGACACCAACGAGGATGCGGCCCGACGGGGAGTTCTTGTCGGTCTTGTACAGGTTGAAGGTCGCAACGTCGTTGTTCTTGTTGGTCACCGTGAACTTGTTGCCGTCACGCTTGACCTCCCAGTTATCCGAGTTGTATGCGGAACCTGCAGGCTCAAGGACGAAATCGTCGCCTTCGGCCACGATCTCGCGGGACTGGCCCTCGATGATCGTGTGCGTCTGAACGTCGACCAGCACGTTCGTACCCTGCTTGATGGTCAGGGTGTAGGTGTAAACGTTGCCGTCCTTGTCGGTGGCCTCGATGACAGCATTGCCCTCAGCACCCGGCTTCGGCGTGATGATCCAGAAGCCCTCATCGTTCTTCTCGATGCTCTGGATCAGGTCCTCGCCAGACGTGACCTTCGGCTGTTCCTCAACATCCTTGATCTCAAGCTTGTAGGAGTTGGCATTACCGATCACACGGGTCTGCGTGTAGCGGTCAGCAAATGCATCGATGTTGAAGATGTAGTTGTTCTCGTTACCGGTGCGCTTGCCGTTGATCTCCTCGTACACCTTGAGAGTCGCGGTGCCACGGGAATCCTTCTTAGCGGTGACCTCAATGCCGCCTTCAACGGCCTTGGTGTCGATGATGCCACCGCCGTCAACGATTTCGTAGTTCCAGTTCTTGCCAATCTGAATGGTCTGCTTCAGGTTGCCAATACCAACGTTGAAGTAGTGGTTGTTCACCACTGCCTCGGTCTCAACGATCTTCTCGGTCTTTTCGTTGACGACGTTGATGATGTATTCGTGGCGGTTGCCCTCAGCGTCTACGACAACGATGCGAACCGTGCCGCGGCCTTCCTTGACCGGCGTGATCTCCAGGACAGCCTTGCCGTTGACAATCTTCTTCTCAACCTTAACCAGGCCGTTCGAATCGTCGACGAACTCGATTTCCCAGTTGCGGAGCTTCTCAACCTCGATCTGGCGGGACTTCTCGGACATGTTGAAGTCGATGGCGTACTTGTAGTTGCGGATGTAGCGCTCCACAATCTTCGTACGCTCGACCTCGGTGACGTTGGTCTTGGTGACATGAGCAGTCACTGTCGTCGTCTTCGGCGCTGCGGTGACAGTTGCGGTCTCCGTCTTCGGCGCTGCGGTGACAGTTTTAGTCGTGTACACCGGCTCAGCCGTCTTCGTCACATACTTGGTCTCCTTCGGAGCATCCTCAGTGACAGTCGGGGTAATCGTCTTGGTCGTGGTGGTCAGAACCGGCTCATCGACGTAACGGGTGACGGTCTTCTGCGGGGCAGTCTCGGTCACCGTGGTCGGCTCGACCTCGCGGGTGTAGGTCTCGGTGTTGTGCTCAACACGCGGACGCTTCGTGGTGGTGACGGTCTTATCCGCCTGCACCACAGTTTGGGTCGTCGTTACGTCCTGCGAGACAACCTCGGTCTTGGTGATGGTCGGCTGCTCAACGACCTCCTTGTGGTGCTCAGGCTGGACGTAGTGAGTCACCGTCGAGGTGCCTGCCGGACGGGTGACGGTCGTCGTGACCGGGTCAGCGGTCTTAGTCACCGTCTCGCGGACGATGTTCTTCTTCGGCTCGTAACCCTCAAGACCCGGCTGCGCAATGATAATGATGCGCTGGTTGGTCGGCTCCTTGGTCAGGTCCTCGTAGACGTTGTAGGACTTCGGTACCAGAACGGTGACGTACTCACCGGTCTTGACCTTCAGCTGGGAGAACGCCTGCTCATTCTTGTACAGGAAGAAAGCAGACTGACCAATCGGGTTGCCGTAGTTACGGCGAATCTCAAAGCCCGTCCACTTAAGGAACTCATTGGCGGAAACCTCAGGCGGCTTCGTGCCGGACTGGAACTTAAAGTCGCCCTGAATCAGGCCACGCATCTTGTCCAGCTGTTCCAGGTTGTTGGACAGCAGTGCCTGGAGAGCGAAGTTCTTCTTACGAACTTCCTCGGTCTGGCCAGCGTAGTAGCTGTCCAGCATGGTCTTGGTCAGGTTGATGGCGGCCTTCTCAATGTCCGGGTGGATGTTGAGATCGCCGCCCATGTTGCCGTTAAACCCGTAATAACCAGAGGTGCCGTCCAGACGACGAACATCAAACTGGGTGTAGTGCTGCGGCACGTCCAGGTGGGCATCGATGCACCAGCCCGGACCATAGGCCGTGGTCATCAGGTCCATGTCGCGGTTGACCTTGCGCGTCTTGTTGTACTGCAACGCAGCGTCGTAATCGCCCTGATCCAGTGCCGAGTAGGCGTTTGTAATACGCGGGTCAGCGTCAGCGGTCGGAGCTACGACCGTTACGCCACCAAAAGCCACCGTGGCGGAAACCAGGGTGGCCAGGACGCGCTTCTTCAGATGTGCGTTCTTCAACGGCTTCATTCCTTACAAGTCGGAGGAGATATTCGAAGCAGCCTTGAGATCACCTGAACACGGATCTCCAAACTGATAACTACATATTTAAGCGCAATATCGGCTTGGAGAATAGTCCGAAACCCCCTACAGAAAGTCAAAACGCCAGATCAACACCAAAAACTTAGAAACCTGACCCTCTGAACTGGACGTTTAGACAGTACTCAGGAAGAAAACTACAAGGTGATTTTCACCACAATCCGAGCAATTGTTCAACAAATCCCATTTCAGGCGCTGAGAGGGCCTGGGCTTTTGTCGCCGCGCAGGCGCTTCAGCACATTCTCAGCGGAAATCAAGCACATCGGCACGCCCACCCCAGGAACTGTCGTGGCTCCGGCGTAGTACAGCGCTCCCAGCTTCTTCGAAGCATTCGCGCCGCGCAAAAACGCCGACTGCTTCAGCGTGTGCGCCGGCCCGATCGCCCCACCCGACCACGCGTGGTAGCGGTCGCGGAAGTCTGCAGGACCGAGCGTCTGCTTAACGACGACCCTCTCGCCCAGGCCCTCAACCCCACACCACTTCTCGATCTGTGCAATGGCGGCGTTGGCAATCAGGTCCACCTGCGGGGAGGCCTCATCGCGGTACATGTTGCCGTGGCCGATCGTCTCCTCGGCAGCGACGGGCACAAGCACGAACAGGTTCTCGTCGCCTTCGGGCGCCACGCCGGGGTCGGTCGCGCTCGGCTTGGACACGTAGATCGACTGCGACGCCCCCAACGGCCGCGCAGCCGGTTTGCCCTCGAAGACGGTGGCGAAGTCATCGTCCCAGTCCTCGCTGAACAACAGGTTATGGTGGGCCAACTCGGGGATCTCACCCTTCACGCCCAGCATGACCAGCACGGTGCCCAGGCCCGGATCGCGGCGAGAGAACCACGACTCGTCGTACGTGCGCAGCTTCGGCGGCAGCAGCCGGGTCTCGGTGTGGTGCAGGTCGGCACACGAGATTGTGAGGTCGGCGGGGATGAGGGTGTCGTCGATAAGCGAAATGCCCGTGGCGCGCCCACCGCTGTACGTGATGGAAGCGACGTCCGCGTTGAAGCGGAACTTCACGCCCTGCTCGAGCGCCAGCTCGTAGAGCGCATCCATCACCGCCGCGAACCCACCCTGCGGATACAGCACGCCCTGGGTGAGGTCCGTGTGGCTCATCAGGTGGTACATCGACGGCGTGCGCGCGGGATGCGACGACAAAAACACCGCAGGGTACGTCAGCATCTGGCGCAGGCGCGTGTCCTTGAACTGGCCTGCGACGAAGCGATCCAGCGGCTCGACCAGGTAACGCGGCAACTTGCCGTACTGGCCGCGGATCTTGGCAAAAGGCTTCAGCGTGGAAAAGGTGGTGTAGAGGAAGTAGCGCAGCGCCAAGTCGTAGGTCTCGGCGGCGCGGTCGAGGTAACTGGCCAGTTGGGCGCCGGCGCCGGGCTCGATGCTGTTGAAAAGCCGGATCGCGTTGTCGCGGCCCGACTCCACATCGATCGGGTCGTGGTTCTCGGGGAAGAGCCGGTATGCGGGCGTGAGCGGCTTGAGATCCAGCACGTCCTCGGTGCGCTTGCCAAAGAGTGCGAAGAAGTGGTCGAAGGCATCCGGCATGAGGTACCAGCTCGGGCCGGTGTCAAAGCGGAAACCCTGGACGGTTTCGTTGCCGGCGCGGCCGCCATGCGAGCCGAGGCGCTCGACCACCGTGACCTCGTAACCCTCCCGCGCCAGCAGCGCCGAGGTAGCCAAACCGGCAGCACCCGCGCCGATCACCACCGCAGTTGTCATAGCCCAACCCTCGCAATCGCCTTCGCCGTCAGCGCAACCTTGCGACGCTGCGGCACGCTGATGCGCTGCTGCGTCAACTGCGCGGCCGGGGTGCGCTCCACGATCTCCGTGAGTTCACGAAACAGCGCCTCCGCGGCCGCCACTCCCCCACGCACCCCGCGAGGCAGCAACGGGATCGCCTCCAAGGCCTGATCAAGTTCGGTGTGGATGGTGGTGGTGATGGCGTGCTTGGTGTCGTCGTCAAGCATGCGCCCAAAGTACGCCCGCCCGAGACTGTCCTGATCCTCCCCGAAATCGCGCAGGAAGTTGATGCGCTGGAACGCCGCACCAAGCGCGCGGGCGCCACGCTGAAGTTTCTCGGGATGGGGTGTCTGGCGCTCTGGGAAGAAAATGTCCAAACACATCAAGCCAATCACCTCGGCCGACCCATATATATAGGTCTCCAACTCCGCCGGGGAAAAAGCGTGCGGGTTGAGGTCCGCGCGCATCGACGCGAAAAACGCCTCGAGGTGCTCCGCGTTGAGGCGACAACGCCGATACGTATTCGCCCACGCGTGCAGCACCGGATCCGTGTGAAAGCGCTGGTTAGGGGCCTGGAGTACCTGCTCCTCGTAGGCGTTAAGCAGGGTCTCCGGGTCTGCGTAGGCCTGATGCGCGGCACCGTCGACGATCTCATCTGCGATACGCACCACCGCGTAGAAATTACGAATATCGCGCCGCACCCCCGGCGCCAACACCTTCGTAGCCAACGAAAAACTCGTCGAATACTGCGCAATCACCTGAGCAGCCGCACGATCCGCCATCGTGTCGTAACGGGAAAGGTAAGAGTTCACGCAGGCGCTTTCTATTTGCAGACTTTTCCGGGAGCTTACCGCGCAGCAACCGCGGGTTAAGGCTCAAAAAGTGTGTCTGGTTGGACTGATTTTCGGCAGTTGATCTGGGTTAATGCTGAAAGTATAAGCGCTGCGGGTATATATCTGGCAGTTTCGCTCTCAATCCACGGTGTGGCTGCCCTGGTGTGCTACGGGGCGGTGGTTCGGTTGCCCAATGCCAAAGAACCGACCACGCTGCCACTGTGGCGGCGATATGAAACGAAACGGCACCACCAGCAACGGAACTACCCGATGGCGATGCAAGGCTTGCGGTGCGTCCAGCGTGAAACGCCGTGACGATCTAGCCAACGCTGCGGTGTTCGCTCAGTTCATCGATCACTGCACCACGTCAACCTCGTTAAGGGCAATGGCTCAACGCCACGGGATCAGCCTTGCCACCATGAAACGACGGTTTAGCTGGTGCTGGCTGGTTGACGTGCCTGACCCGACCATCGGCCATACAGGCAGGGTCTACGACCAGATCTTCATCGACGGGACCTACACCGCAGGTGGCTGTCTGATCGTGGCGGCAACGCTCGACCACGTCATCGCTTGGCACTGGTGCAAACAAGAAACCACACACGACTACAAGCGCCTGCTCGAGCGCATCGAAGCACCGTTGATCGCTGTGATCGACGGTGGCCGAGG